>ENA-ORIJ01000010-ORIJ01000010.1-human-gut-metagenome-genome-assembly--contig:-NODE-10-length-256062-cov-8.8487_pt1 | contig 256062 bp, 227 predicted proteins | sample MGYA00243030_ERZ508746 | MGnify/ENA primary metagenome ERZ508746 (study PRJEB26277, sample SAMN04329826) | human gut metagenome | biome: human-associated habitat | host: Homo sapiens | place: USA... | reverse complement strand
TTTAACTATTCTTTCTTCTTAATCTTCTTTCCTTTATTCAGTTTTCAGGGTGTTTACCCTTTTATATACACCGAGTAATCGGTGGTTCATTTGAACTTTCAGCACCACATAATGTGGTGCTTTTTTGTTTATATTTCACAAAAAAATGAAGGAATATTTTATAACCAAATATTGAAATAGTATTGATTATAATTACTGTATATGGTACAATGATAACAGTTCTAAAAACTATGATGTAAATTTGGATGGTACAGCACATTGATACAGAAGATGATATAGGGGGATAAACAATGAAAAAATTATTATCAATCATACTCGTTGGAATTTTGGCGGTTTCATCTTTCATTTTAACAACATTTGCTACTGAAAATGAAAAGTCCGAAACTGAAATAGAGCGTGAGAAACTTGGCTGGCTCCTTGACGCATTTAAAATTCTCAACACAAACATTGGTGAGGCGAGAATCTATAACTATGTTGCAGGTGATACATATAATGCTGCATACAATCTTTATAATCAGGACGAACTTGCAACAGCCGAGGAATATAAAAATATGAAGGACAAGCTGTATAGTGCCGCTTATAACCTTCATGTTGATGTTGCATATGCAAAAACTGCTTACGATAATGCCTGTAAGGAACAGAATTACAACAACTGGTATTCTGATGAGCAATGGAACGAATTTCAGTATAAGCTTGCTGATTTAAAAACCGACTTAGAGCCGTATATTGCAGGCACTAATGATTACGATGTTTGGGCTATTACAAATGCCTACAACGAACTTCTTGCTGTGTACAACAAGATGACGAATGCCTACACTTTAAAAGGTGATGTGAACAAAGACGGTGTTGTTAATGTTGTCGATGCTACCCTTATTCAGAAGTATATCGCCCATGAGGTTGAATTTACAGGTGCGCAGAAGATGTTAACAAATGTAGCAAAGTATGAAAGTGATATATCGGTCATTGCCGCTACTGATTTACAAAAATTTATTGTTGGTCTTAATGGCGACTTTGGAAACAATCATATTTTCCTTGACGAGCAGGATGGTATACAGTATTTTGATGATACAATGCGTTGGTATGCTTACGGTAACTATAATATTTCTCCAAGGTACCCGTACATTACCTATGGTCCGTATGTTAAAAATGAGCATACAGACTTTTTCGTAGTCGGTTATTACGATATGATGTGTAAAGAACACGGCTATACAAAATAATTTCTTCAGATTAAAATTGAAAATATAAAATCGGCGGAAGTAATGCACAAACACATTGCTTCCGCTGTTTTTTGATTGGTCTTTAGTGCCATCTGAATATAGTACATCTCAGGATTAAAGTTGTTCCTTATTTTTACTATCTTCTTGAACATGGTGCGGTGCTACACCGCTGATGTAGGGGTAGAGTTCTTCGTATGAATCAGCCTCAGCGGGATTTTTGACTGCGGTGGGGATTAGCCCTGTACAATCCTGATTTGAACAGGTGTTAAGCTCTAAATCGTTTGGTGTTAAAATCTTTTTGTAATCGGGTACTTTGCGTTTCATCTGCACACTTCCTTTGTTATAGTGTGCATAACTACAGATAAAATATACACTATTTATGCTAAAAACTGCACCCGTAAAATCAGGTGCAGTTGAATTCTTTTATTACTTCACAATAAGTTTCTTGATTTTGAACACATCGCCGTCCATAACCTTATATGTACTGCGGAGTTCACCGTCAATTTCGGGTGAAATGCTCTGGTGAATGTACAGGCTGTCGATACCGAAATCAGCCGCACCGCCGATATCGCTGATATAGTCGTTGCCAATCATAATTGACTCGCTCTTTTCAAGGCCGTAACGGTCAAATAGTGTTTTGAAATATTTTTCGTCAGGCTTAGAACATTCTTCGTCAGAGCTGATGCAAATGCCGTCAAAATATTTTGTCAGATCAAACATATTCAGCTCATTTTCTGTGAATGAACGCTGTGCGTTTGAGAGAAGATAAATCTTTTTGCCTTTTGCCTTGAGAGTGTCGAGAAGATCAAGTACACCGTCATAAAGCTTGATGTACTTTGTTGAGTAGCAACGGAATGCCTCGGCAATAAAAAGTACCTCGGCTTTTGTAACCTTAACGCCTTTCTGTGTGAAAAGCTTGTGGAAAACCTTTTCAATTTTTATGTCAACAACTTTTGTGTCGGGAGACTTCTTGAGAACAGCCTTTTTTTCAGCCTGAACAAGTCTGTCGTACTCCTCGTTAAGCTCTTCATAGGTGTAGTGTGCACCCTTGTAGGCATAGAGAATGGCAATTTTCTTCCACAAATCATCGTTCCATTCATCTGTATTAATGTCGATAAGAGTGCCGTATAAGTCAAAAATGTAATTATTGTACATTTTTTGTCCTCCGAAACAAATTTCTAACTTTTATGCATCTATTGTACCAGTTTTTTATCCTGATTGCAATAGCAGAATTTTTGTGTTATACTGGAGAAAACAGTATTTAATCGCATTTTTTGCATTTTTTTAAAATTACGGGGTGAATTTATGACTAAAAAAGAAATTGCCGTGAACGCTGTTAATGCCTTGAAAAAAGAATATCCCGACGCAATATGTTCGCTTGTCTACACAGATCCGTTGCAGCTGCTCATTGCAACGAGGCTTGCCGCTCAATGCACGGATGCAAGGGTTAATATGGTCACTCCTTCGTTGTTTGACAGGTTCAAAACTGCTCAGGATTTTGCCAACTCAACTCCCGAAGAAGTTGCTGAGTATATAAAAAGCTGCGGACTTTATAAGACCAAATCAAAAGATATTGTCGAAATGGCAAGAATGCTTTGTGACGATTTTGGCGGTGTCGTTCCCGATAATATTGACGATTTGACAAAACTCCCCGGAATCGGCAGAAAAACCGCAAATCTTGTGTGCGGTGACATTTTCGGTCAGCCTGCGGTTGTGGTTGATACACATTGCATACGCATTACAAAAAGGCTCGGACTTCACGATTTAAAGGATCAGAAAAAGATTGAATTTGCATTGCGTGAGCTTTTGCCGCCCGATGAAAGCAATGACTTTTGTCACCGACTTGTTCTGCACGGCAGAGCAGTCTGCACCGCAAGAAAGGCAAAATGTGAAGAATGCTGTATGAACGGATTTTGCCCAAAGAAAATCTGACAGAGGGATTTGTATGGATAAGATGAAAGATATAAAGCTGATTGCACTTGACCTTGACGGCACAACTCTTGCCGACAGCGACACCTTGAGCAAACGAACGCAAACTGCCATTGAATCTGCGATCAAAAGCGGAATAACCGTTGTTGCGGCAAGCGGCAGACCGTTCGTTATGATGCCCGACAGCGTGATGGACATTGTCGGTCTGGACTATGCGATTACCTCGAACGGCGCTGTAATAAGCAAGTGCGGTAAAACGGTTCACCGTTCTCTGATTTTACCCGATGATGTGTTGAAAATTCTCGGTGCTGTGCGTAATGACGATGTTATTCTTGAGGGATTTATTGACGGATTTACATATGCCGATGTCAGATATGTGCATAGACCGCTTGACTACGGCTGTGAGCCTGAATATTTTGAATACACCCGTTCATGCCACGGCAAGATTGTCGATATGAGAAGCTTTTTGAGCAAGCATAGAAATGAGCTTGACCTCATCAGCATTATAAGTACGGACGAAAAACTTCGCAACAGGCTGTGGAGCAGTATCGAAAAGGCTTGCAACAGCGTTGAAATTACGACTTCAACCGACCATTTTGTTGAGATTATGTCGGCAGAGGCGTCAAAGGCGAAGGCACTCCTGCGTTTGTGTGACTTTTTGAATATCGGCATGGAAAATGTCTGCGCCTGCGGAAATGCAGATAACGATGCCGACATGATTGCCGAGTCGGGACTTGGTGCGGCTGTTGAAAACGCAAGTCAAAAATGCCTTGACCGTGCTGATATCGTAATCCCGTCAAATAATAACGATGGTGTTGCACAATTGATTGAGAAAATTCTTAAAAATTGATTGTAATAATGCGGCGGTAAAAATTATTTGTTATATTATAATGATAAAAGTGACATTGTAATGGTTGAACGGTAGGGAGCTTATCGGACACTCACCTTGATGATACATTTTGTTTAAACGCACATGTTTTGATGTGACGAAAACGGTGTATTGTTATCACTGTATTAAAAATTTCAAAAACGGAGGCTTGTAATGTGCTTGTATAAAAGTTTGCTTAAATCTACACAAAACACCAGAGATTTGGGCGGTTACAATACTTCTGACGGCGATATTACGAAGAAATTTTCGTTAATCAGAAGTGACGAACAGCTTAACGCAAGCGAACAGGATAGTTCGTTTTTGTTTGCTCATAAAATTACAACGGTAATAGATTTGCGTACTGCCGATGATGTTCTCAACAAGCCGAACAGCTTTGCTTGTGTCAGAGGATTGAATTATTATAATTATCCTATAATTGAGGGTAGTGCAGTGCCAAATTCAGCGAAAGAAGTTCCGAACAGTTACCTAAAAATAGCCGTTTCGCCGGGTATGAAAAATGTTTTTGAATGTATTGCCAATGCACCGAACGGTGTCATTTTTAATTGTTCGGCCGGCAAGGACAGAAGCGGTGTTGTTTCGGCGATTTTGCTTTTGCACGCAGGTGTGGCTGACGATGACATTGTTGAAAACTATGTTTTGACGAAACATTACATACGGAAAAAACTTGATTATCTCCGTAAAAATACTGATTTGAATATGAATATAGTCACGCCTTGCGAAGATTATATGAGAAAATTTTTGAAAAAATTTCGTGACGAATTTGGAAACACGGAAAAATATTTTACAAGGCTTGGTTTAAGTCAGAAAGATATTATTAAAATTAAGGCAAAGTTGTTGAAATGAACGATATAAAATCCTACGAAATTCAAAGAATTTTCATACTCATAAAAACACTTTTTATATATAAAAAACAGTCGGGAAGACATTGTTTTGCATTTTGCAAACTGTCTTCCCGACTTTCATTTTTCATTTTCAACTTTTCGTTTTCAATTTTTTAAGCATTTCCTCATGGTCGGCTTTAAGTGCTTTGATAAGCGTCAGACTGTTCCAGTCTTTGCTTGTGGGAGTGATAACCGCCTTGAGCGGAACTCGTCCGACACCGCACTTGTTCAGTGCCTTGATGAGCGAATCAATCGTTTTATTCGTGAAATTGTGCATGACAATCATTTCTTCGTCAAAGCCGTCACCGTCAAACTTTTCTGCCGCAGGCTCAACGCCTTTGATGCCTGCAAGGAAGCCGATAGGCTGATTGAAATCTTCTTTTTCAACCTTTTTAACCTGAATTTTCAACGGCATAAGCGCAAACTTTGCCTTGCGAAGTCTTTCGTCCGAAAAGTTGTAAAACATAGCAAGTTCTTTCATATCTTCACCGTTAATCCGTATCAAGCTTGAGAACCGCCATAAACGCCTCCTGCGGAACTTCAACAGAACCGAGCTGGCGCATACGCTTTTTACCTTCTTTTTGCTTTTCAAGGAGTTTTTTCTTACGGGAAATATCACCGCCGTAGCACTTGGCAAGTACATCCTTACGCATAGCCTTTACGGTTTCTCTGGCAATAATTTTACCGCCGATGCAAGCCTGAATCGGAATTTCAAAGAGCTGTCTCGGAATCTTTTCCTTTAACTTCTCAGCCATCTTTCTTGCCCTTGAATATGCCTTGTCGGCGTGAATGATGAACGAAAGTGCATCGACAACCTCGCCGTTGAGCATAATATCGAGCTTAACAAGGTTGCTCTGAACATATTCTTTAAGCTCATAGTCGAATGATGCATAACCTCTTGTGCGTGATTTGAGCGTATCGAAAAAGTCGTAGATTATCTCGGCAAGCGGAAGTACATAGTGTAAATCAACACGGTCGGCATCAATATACTGCATATCGACAAAAGTTCCTCGTCTGTCCTGACAAAGCTCCATAATATTGCCGACATATTCCTTAGGTGCATAGATGTGAGCGTCTGTTACAGGCTCTTCCGCCATTTGAATAAGTGACGGATCGGGGTAGTTTGTCGGGTTGTCAATCATCTCAACCGTGCCGTCTGTGCGTGTAATTCTGTAAATTACACTCGGAGCGGTTGTGATGAGGTCAAGTTGATATTCTCTTTCAAGTCGCTCCTGAATGATTTCCATGTGGAGCAGTCCCAAAAATCCGCAACGAAAACCGAATCCGAGGGCACCCGATGTTTCGGGATCAAACGAAAGAGCCGCATCGTTAAGCTGAAGCTTTTCAAGTGCATCTTTAAGGTCGCCGTATCTTGCGCCGTCAACAGGGTAGATACCGCAGAAAACCATAGGCTGTGCCTCACGGTAGCCGGGGAGCGGTTCTTCTGCGGGATTTGATGTGAGTGTAACCGTGTCGCCGACCTTTGCGTCTGCAAGAGTCTTGATTGAACCCGTGATGTAGCCAACCTCGCCTGCATAAAGACCGTCGGTCTTTTCGGGGGCGGTTGCGTGCATAAGTCCGCACTCAACAACATTGAACACACTGCCCGTTGCCATAAGCTTGAATTCATCGCCCGGGTGAATCTGTCCCTCTTTGAGCCTTACATATATAATTACGCCCTTGTAGCTGTCGTAGTAGCTGTCAAAAATCAATGCACGCAGAGGAGCGTTGATGTCGCCTGTCGGAGCAGGAATATCGTGAACAACCTTTTCAAGAACTGCGTGAATGTTGATTCCTGCCTTTGCGGAAATTTTCGGAGCATCCTCGGCAGGAATACCGATTACATCTTCGATTTCCTGAATAACCCTGTCGGGGTCGGCACTCGGCAAATCAATTTTGTTGACAACGGGAACAATTTCAAGTCCGCTGTCAACGGCAAGATATGTGTTTGCAAGAGTCTGCGCCTCAATGCCCTGTGATGCGTCAACAACAAGAATAGCGCCCTCACAAGCTGCCAGTGAACGGGAAACCTCGTAGTTAAAGTCAACATGACCGGGGGTGTCGATGAGGTTAAAAAGATATTCTTCCCCGTCATCGGCTTTGTAGATAACGCTTACCGCTCTCGCCTTGATTGTAATGCCACGCTCACGCTCAAGATCCATGTCATCAAGCAGCTGCGCCTCCATATCCCTTTCGGAAACGGAGTTGGTCTGCTCAAGAATTCTGTCCGCAAGCGTACTTTTGCCGTGGTCAATGTGAGCAATAATGCTGAAATTTCTTATTTTATCCTGTGGAAAAGACAATGTTAATCACCTTTTTCTTTAATGTCTGAATTTTAATGAGTTATGTTCTGTAAATTATTATACCAATTCTGCCGAATAAAGCAACCGTATTTGATTAAATCTGTGGGAGAAATTGTGACTCAAATCAGTAGCGCCGTTCCCTATTCGTGCAGACAGTTTGAAAAATCCGCAACATATTTTGCCCGAGCGTAGCATTGTTACCGTTTGTACAAACAGTAGCGGCGTTCAGTGAACGCCAATCGAAACGATTGTAAAATCGGTTCGATTAAATACAAACCATTTGTTTATCGTATGTTATTGATTAAAACGCTTATTGCAGATGTATATTTGTTCGTTTTGGTTTTGCAACCAAAGCGAATGGCGGTCACTGACCGCCGCTACGGTTAAGCAATATTGATTTATTTATCATCATAACTCCCTAAATTATAACATATGGCAATCTCTTTCACAAGCAAAAAATCGTTGCAGTATGCGCCTTTCGGTGCTATACTGGGCATATATGAAATTGACTTGTAAAAGGAGAAATTGGTATGACAAAAGGTGAAATTGCTAAGAATAATTTTATGCAGGGCTACAACTGCGCTCAGGCTGTATTGCTTGCATTTTGTGACGATTTGGGCTTTGATGAACAGACTGCTCTTATGCTTGCATCGCCGTTTGGCGGCGGAATAGGCAGAATGCGTGAGGTCTGCGGTACTGTTACGGGAATGTATATGGCTTTAGGTCTTGCAAGGGGTTACAGTGACAGCAAGGATAATGCCGACAAAAAGCGTGTCTACACCGAGGTTCAGCAGCTTGCCGAAAGGTTCAAAGAGGACAACGGTTCAATCATCTGCCGTGACCTTCTCGGCATGAGAGCAAAGGCAAAGGATACCCCGACTCCGTCTGAGAGAACAGAGAAATATTATGCCGCCCGTCCGTGTCCTGAATTGTGCAGATATGCAGCGGATTTGCTTGATGAATACTTAAAGAATAAAAAAGGCTGAGGGGCGTTGCGTTGATTTGAAACTTATGCCTGCAAACAGTTGAATTTGGGAGTAAATTGTGATAAAATGTTTAAAATAGGGCATTAGTCTAATGCGGTTAATTTTGAAAATTACCTTGAAAGGGGAATTGTGATATGTGCGGCATAGCCGGCTTTATGGGACAGGTTGAAAACAGAGCCGATGTCATCAGAAATATGACAGAGGTTATCACTCACCGTGGTCCCGACTCGGACGGATTTTTTACGGACGACAATATTTCCATGGGATTTCGCAGACTTTCCATTATTGACCTCGGTGCAGGTCATCAGCCTATATACAATGAGGATAAAAGCCTTGTTCTCACATTCAACGGTGAAATTTATAACTACAAGGATTTGAGAAAAGAACTTATCGCAAAAGGTCATAAGTTCTATACAGATACAGACAGTGAAGTGCTTGTTCACGGCTTTGAAGAGTGGAAAGAAGATATGCTCCCAAAACTCCGTGGTATGTTCGGCTTTGCTATTTACAACACAAAGGATAACTCACTTTTTATTGCCCGTGACTTTTTCGGCATTAAGCCGATGCACTACACTCAGATAGGCAATGACTTTGTCTATGCAAGTGAAATCAAGAGTATTCTTGAATATCCTAAGTTTGAAAAGAAATTCAACAGAAAGGCACTTGATTCCTACCTTTCATTCCAGTATGCAGTTCCGCCCGAAACTTTCTTTGAGGGTGTTTACTGCCTTATGCCCGGTCACTATCTCTGGTACAAGGACGGCGAGGTTGAAACTACCCGTTACTTTGAGGCTCGTTTCAATCCCGACGAAGAAATGACAGAGGAAGAGGCTGTTGACAGAATTGAAAAGGTTTTTGAAAACTCCGTAAACGCTCACAAAATTGCCGATGTTGAGGTTGGTTGTTTCCTTTCAAGCGGTGTTGACTCAAGCTATGTTTCAACATATTTTGCCGACCAGAAAACATTTACAGTCGGCTTTGACTTTGGCGAAAAATATAACGAAATCAGCTGGGCAAAAAATCTCAGCGAAAAAATCGGTGTTGAACACCACACTCACCTTATCTCAAGTGAAGAATTTTGGGACGCTGTTCCGACTGTTCAGTACCATATGGACCAGCCGCTTGCAGATCCGTCATGTATCGCACTTTACTTTGTATCCCGTCTTGCAAGCCATTATGTAAAGGTTGTCCTTTCGGGCGAGGGTGCAGACGAATTGTTCGGCGGTTACACTTGCTACAACGATCCGAGAGTGTTCAAAATTTATCAGACAATTGTTCCGCATTGCATCAGAAAGGCAATCAGAGCAATCTGCAGAAAGCTCCCCGACATCAAGGGCAGAGATTATCTCATCCGTGCCTGTGACAAGCTTGAGGAGCGTTATATCGGTAACGCATTTATGTATGACTATAAGCAGAAGCAGGAGCTTTTGAAAGATCCGTCAATTGCAACACGCCCACAGGATCTTACAAGAAAATATTATTATCGTTGCCGTAAGTATGACGATGTTACAAAAATGCAGTATCTCGACATCAATATGTGGATGGTCGGCGATATCCTTCTTAAAGCCGACCGAATGAGTATGGCTAATTCGCTTGAACTTCGTGTTCCTTTCCTCGATAAGGAGGTTTTCAAGGTTGCGTCATCGCTCCCGACAAAACTGCGCTGCAACAAGCACAACACAAAGTATGCAATGCGTAAGGCTGCCGTTCGCCATATGCCTGAGGCTACTGCCGAAAAAGAGAAACTCGGTTTCCCTGTACCGACAAGAGTATGGCTCCGTGACGAGAAGTATTATAATGTTGTAAAGGCAAAGTTCAAGGGCAAAACTGCCGAGAAATTCTTCAATACAGATGTCCTTGTTTCATGGCTCGACAGTCATTTCAGCGGAAAAGAAGATAACAGCAGACGAGTTTGGACAATTTATGTGTTCCTCGTATGGTATGATATCTATTTTGATGAGGACAGCGAAAAGGTTGAAAAGCCTGTAAATCACCTTGATGAACTCAAGGCTGTTGCCGAGGCGAGAAGAGAAAAGCAGATTGACGCTCCCGGTGAGGTAATTATGGCTGCCGCAGAGGAGATTGACGAAAATTACGATGCTCCGAACTTTGGCGTTGACAAGTCAAAAAAAAATGACGAATCTGCCGAAAAAGAGGAGGAACCCGTAAAAGAGGAATCTGCGGAAGATGTGACAGAGGAAGTTGAAGTTCCCGATGATGGCAATGAGCCTGCAATCGTTGAGCCTGAGGAAGAACCCGAGGTTAAAGAAGAGCCTAAAAAAGAGGAGTATGTGAATATCTCAAATCCCGAGGATAACGAGATTTACGACGCTCCGAAAAAACCGTCAACTCCCCAGGAGCAGATGCAGATGGCTATTGACAGCATTGAAAAAAGATCAAAATATCTTGACGAGCCGAATGTAATTTCAGACGAGGCTGTTGACAATATCGTAAACTCAATCTCTTTCTTTGATGATGAGGATGATAAAAATTAATCAAAGTTATTAAAAATAACAAAATAAACAAGGGCAACCTCGGTTGCCCTTGAATTATATCAGATAATTTAAACTACCGCTCCGAGACAGAGAATGTTTTGCAGGATTTTGTATTCTTCTTCAAAGTCGGAGAGGGGGAGAGGATTTTTGCCGAGTCCCATTTCTATGGTGAGGGCAGGTCGGCGGAATTTTTCGATGAACCAATCCTTAAAGCCGCCGCCTGTGGCAATCTCCTCGGGGAAGGCTATGTTGTAGCCGCTTGCCTGTGAGAATATTGACGCAAGCCGAAAGCTCAGAACGGGTGTGTGTCTGCCGAATGAGCAGTAAATTTCCCGTCCTTGACTGTGCAGAGCGATTGCCCGTTCAAAGTCAATATTACGGCAAAGCGTTGTAAGTGCCTTTGTTTCGGGTTCGCTCTCGGGATGATTGCCGCCGAATCTTGTCGGCGCAGGACACTTGATATTGTTCTTTAATTCAAGCTGTTTAAGCCTGCACCAACCCGCATTGAAATTGTGGTTGATGTCAACTCCACGGGCATTTGCCTGCCATTTATATGTATCGGTGCAGACCTTTTCGACCAGCGGTTTGTATTTGAATGCGGCGTCACTGCCATGCAAGGCAATTTCCGTGCCGTCGGGATTTACGCAAGGCACAATCGTAAGACCTCGAATGCTTAAAAAATTCCCGATTTTGCATCCGCCGACAGTTCTGTCGCTTTCCATTGCCTCACAACATTCTTCAAAAAATTTCAACAGGGCAAGTATTGTGAGGTACTCCGAGCCGTGAAAACCGCCGCAGTAGAGTACACGATTCTTGGTGTTGCCGATGTGCAGAACATCAATACCTCTTCCGCACACGCTTTTTCCGGCAAAGCAATGCTTGATGAACTTGTACCTGTCGCAGAGCTCGTTTATGATTTCCTTGCGTGTTTTGTAATCGGGAAAAACATTATAATCGGGCATAACAAAATCCTTTCCTTTCGATAATTCAATCTTTAAAACGGAGGCATAATTATGGAGCTTTTTGAAAAAACTCTTGACAGCAAGAAAATTTTTGACGGCAGAGTTCTGCATATAGTCCTTGACGAAGTGGAGCTTCCTGACGGTAAAAGGTCAAAGAGAGAGGTAGTCAATCATCCGGGCGGAGTATGCGTTGCCGCTCTTGATGAGGACAATAACCTTTCTTTTGTAAAGCAGTTTCGCTATCCGTACAAGGAGGTTGTGCTTGAGCTTCCTGCCGGCAAGCTTGAAAAGGGTTCTACTCCGCTTGAAAACGGAAAGCGTGAGCTTCTTGAAGAAACGGGACTTGAGGGTTACTCCTACATTTCTCTCGGTCAGGTGTATCCGTCTCCCGGATACACCTCGGAAATTATCCATCTTTATGCCTGTCGGGTAAAGTCACAGGGCGAGCAAAAGCTTGACGAGGGTGAGTTTTTGAATGTTGAAAAAATCCCCCTCAACAAAGCCGTTGAAATGGTGCTTAACAATATGATACCCGACTCCAAAACACAGATTGCCGTTTTAAAGACTGCCGCACTTTTGAAAAGCGGTAAAATTTAATTTAATCATAGGAAATATATATGCAGAATTTTACTGTTTCAGAACACGAAAAATTGAATACTGCCGTTGCTCTCGGATTTTTTGACGGACTTCACAAGGGACACCGAAGGGTTATTCTCTCGGCTGTTGAGCAGAAGAAAAACGGACTTTTGCCCGTGTGCTTTACATTTGCTCAAAGCCCGAAGGAGGTTCTCGGAAAATCTTCTAAGGGTGCGCTTATGACAACGGAAGATAAGCTGAAAACACTTGAAAGCCTGGGTATTGAACATACCTTCAGTCCCGACTTTAAAAAGCTGATGAATATGTCTGCAAAGGACTTTGTCAAGAAAATTATTTTCGGCGACCTCAATGCAAAATTTGTTGTCTGCGGTTTTAACTATCGTTTCGGAAAAAACGGAGAAGGCGATACCGATTTGCTCAAAAAGCTTTGTGACGAGAACGGTACAAAGCTTAAAGTGATTGAGCCTGAGCGTGACGATGGCGATGTTGTTTCGTCAACACTTATCCGTCTGCTTATAAGTGAGGGCAGCATCCGCCGTGCGAACAAGCTTTTGTGTTCGCATTTTGGTTTTTCTGCCGTGATCACTCACGGAAAAAGACTTGGCAGAGAACTCGGTACTCCGACAATCAACCAGAAACTTCCCGAAAATCTTGCCGTGCCGAAATACGGCGTTTATGCGTCTGCCGTTACGCTTGAAAACGGAAAGGTTTATTGCGGTGTGACTAATATCGGTGTAAAGCCGACGGTCGGAGGAACAAAGCTTTTGAGCGAAACATGGATGCCTGACTTTCACGGCGGTGAAATATACGGTCAGACAGCCGATGTCCGTCTGCTTGATTTCATTCGTCCCGAAAAAAAGTTCGACAATATCACCGAATTAAAAAATGCCATAACTGACAATGCAGTTACGGCAAAAGAAATTTTTGATGAGATGTATAGATACGGAGTCTGAAGTAAGCGTAGTATTTATCTATGGTTGACATCGCAATTCCAGCTTGATACAATATGATACGAGAATACAAGGAAGTTTAAGGCGGTTAGCACTCCCGAAAGGGGGTGATATGCATGACTGAATCGGTTTTGCTGATAATTTTACTTATAGCACTCGCAGAAGTCATCAATAGCATAAAAAAATAATCGCCCGACAGCCTCAAATATCGGACGATTATTTTATATTCGTTTTAAAACCTTGGACTAACCGCTTTTAACGGTTTTCCTTGTGTTTTTATTATATATTATGCAAAAATCAATGTCAATATTGCATTTGAATTTTATATGGCTGAAAATGTTGAGCGGTGACGGAACTTTCCGACACCGCTTTTTTTATTTGAATTCATCGTTAAGGATTTCATCAAGGTTATTGACCATTGCTGTGACGATTTCATATGAACCGCCGTCTGAGATTGACTTCATAAGAGCGTTTATGTTTTCTTCAAAATCCTTTGGCAAGAGGGTGCAATACTTTTTGCAGAGCTGAACCTGTCTTTTTTCACCGGGGTGTGTCTGACGGTTGAGTGCGAAGATAACATCAAAATAGCTTTCGAGAAAAGCGGTGATTCTGTGATTGACACTGACGATATCGCCACGCTCCTGAGCCTTTTTAATCTGCCTGTCATATGACGGAAGCTTTCCGTTCAAAAGGTTGCGGTTGTTTTTGATAATCGCACTGCGGAGATTTTCAGGAAAATCAATCTGCGCCATATCTCTGAATTTTGTGAAAGTGCCTGTCTTGTCAAAAAGAACCTTGCTGTTCTTGATATTGTGCCAAAATGCGGTTGTATAGCCGTTAAAAGCCTTGCCGCCCTTGATTACCGTATCAATATACCGACCGAACCTGTCAACTTCACGGTAGATTATGTCAACTGGAATACCGTTATTCATAACCGTGTTGTCCTCGCTCTCCCAATAATGATTGCCGAATTCTGCAATCGAACAGTATTTTCCGAGGAGATTTTCTCTTGTTTCGGCTGTCGGAATTTCAGCACAGTAAACATAAATATCGTAGTCCGAATTTTCATCACTTGCACCTGTTGAACGAGAACCGCCGAGTGCGACAGCCTCAACCGTATCAAGCGACTTGAGTGCAAGCAAAATTTCTTCAAGGTTTGCGTCCTTAACATTGTATTCCGCAAAATTCATAGTTTTGATCTCCTTTATTTTATGGTATCATATTCCTTTGTCGGATTAAGCCGTAACTTCTGCCGTTTCGGTTGGACTTGTCTTATCTTCAAGCACAACCCTTTTGCCTCTCCAACCGCCCTTTATCCAGCGGATAAACACAACGACGCCTCTGAAAATTTCATCGGCAGCCATGGCAATCCAAATTCCGGTAAGTCCCATTCCGAAATGAACTCCGAGCAGCCAGCCGAGTCCGACACTCAAAAGCCACATTGAAAAAATTGCGAGTGCAGTCGGGAATTTAACATCACCGGCGGCTTTCATACTGTTGATTATAACAAGGTTTGTTGTTCTGCCGAATTCAAGAATAATCGCAATGAACATAACCGATGAACCGAGTGCGATAACAGCCTTATCGCCTGTGAAAAGTCCGAGCGTAAAAGGCGAAATCAACCAGTTTACAATTGCAACCGAGATTGAAATTATCATACCGAAACGCAAAGTTTTCAGCACTCTGCGGTATGCAAAATCGTAATCGTGAGCGCCTACGCTGTGACCGACAATAATCTGTGTTGCGTTTGCAGCGGCAAGAGCAATCATATATGTAAACATTGAAAGCATATTAGCGTAGATTTTTGCGTTGATTGCAACGATACCCATTGTGTTGATGAATGCCTGTAAAAACAGCTGTGAACAGTCGTAGGAAATGTTCTCGCCTGCTGTCGGAATGCCGAGTTTAAGAAGGCTTTTGAGAACATCATACGGAAACGGACGAAGATATTTAAGGCTGAACTTGCCTTTGATAACCGTGTAGAAGTATATAACGGATGCAATTACCGCAATAACTCTGCTTCCGCATGTGGAAACAGCCGCACCCGACGCACCGAGTCCGAGAACCTGAAGCGGTCCGTAGAGCAAAAGAGCATTTCCGCAGATATTGATAATGTTCATTCCAAGACCGATAATCATACCGAAAACGGTTTTGCCGTTGCTTGCAAAAATTGAGTTAAAAGCATTAATAAGCGCCTGAGTAAAGATTGTACCGCCGACTATTCGCATATACATATCCGATTCGTCAAGCATTGCCGCAGGCACCTGCATTGCCTCAAGCAGATTTCTGCTGAATATGAATACAACAAAGCTGATTACAATACTCAGCACAAGGTTGAATGACAACGCAACCGTGTAAATCATATTCATCTTTTCTTTTTTACCTGCCCCAAGGTACTGGCTGACGATTATGCCCGTTGCGCTTGATATAATGTTAAAGGCAAGAGTCAGAAAACCGAGAACCTGGTTTGCGTTGCCGATTGCACCAACGGCGGTTTCGTTGTAGTTTGAGAGCATAATCGTGTCAACATAGCCGAGTGAGATGCCGAGCAACAGCTGTAAAAATATCGGCCACGCAAGCTTGATTACGCGCTGATTCATAACTGAATCGTTCGGATTTTTGAGTTTTGAAGAAGTAGCAGACATAATGTAATCTCCGTTGAATAAAATGATTATATAAGTTTTTATGTTTTGAATGTTTTGAAAAAATAAATTCTGTGTAAATTGTGCATTGCCGTTGTTCTGACTGCTTGACCGCCGTGTATTTGAGATGTATAATCTAATTGCGGATGGTTGCAATCTGTTGCAATCTTCAAACTAAGTTCAGATAACCGACGGTTGTTTTGAATAAAATCAGAAAAAATACAACGCAAATGCGAAAGGATAAATAGGTATGAATATATGCGTTTTTGGCTCATCAAGTGAGCAAATTGACAAAATCTATCTCGAATCTGCCGAGCATCTCGGCAAAAAGATTGCCGAAAAGGGCTACAACCTTGTTTTCGGTGCGGGAAAATACGGTGTTATGGGCGCATCTGCCCGAGGCGCATACAGCGCAGGTGGACACACAATCGGAGTTACACCCGATTTTTTTATTGATGTGGGTGTTGTTTTTGACAAATGCTCCGAACTTATTGTAACAGATACAATGCGTGAACGCAAAGGTATTATGGAAGATAAAGCGGACGCTTTTGTAATCTGTGCCGGCGGTATGGGTACTTTTGAAGAATTTTTTGAGGTTCTCACACTAAAGCAGCTTAACAAACACACAAAGCCTATCATTATATATAATATAAAAGGCTACTATAACTCAATGCTTGCAATGCTTGACAATGCCGTAAGTGAAAAGTTTATGACCAATGCCTGTAACAGACTCTACACGATTGCCGATACCGAAGAAGAGGTTTTCAATCAGCTCGAGAATTATGTTCCGTTCACCTACAATAAATATGAGTTTCTCAAAAAGGACGGTGAGCAGAATGGCTGACCAATGCGAATTTTGTGCAAACTTTGTCAGTGATGACGAATTCGGTGATTATTGCAATATCAACCTTGACGAGGACGAAATGGCAAGGTTTTTAACCCGAAGCACAGACACCTGTCATTACTTTCAACTTTATGATGAGTACAAAATAGTGAGAAAACAAAATTAAATAATTTAAAACAGCAATATAACAAAATAAGTTACACGGTTGTAACTTTTGCCTCGAATTTAATTAAATGTCGTTTGTTATTATTGTAAACCTAAAATCCCCTTAATTAAAGGGGATTTTTTGTTTTTTTATATCATTTTAAAGGTTAGAATATGAATAAAAGACAAGCAGATTAAGTCCGTTAAAATATAATCGAAAAAGAAAAGTTTAGAGGAATGCACAAATGTAATGTGAAAATCTTGTGAATTCATCCAAAAAAAATGACAGAGGACAAATAAATATTGCAAAATGTGCGTTGAAGGTATAGAATATTATTATATTTTGTACAGCAGTGCACCATTTTAGTGCATTATTTTTTAAGAGGAGAGGGTTTTTTATGGGCCTTTTTAACAGGATTATTGATAAGATGGTCAGCGACAAAGTTCCATTTAAAAAGAGAAAAAGGCTGATTGTTTTTGTTGCAATCATAACCCTTCTTTCAATGACAACAGCAACGGTTGCGTGGTTCACGGTAAATACATTTGCAGGTGTGGACAGGCTTGATCTTAATATCAGTCTTGCCGCTCAGCTCAAAGTAAGTATGGAAAACCACGGCAAAGACCTTGATAAATACGGCAAGGTAATCACGAACGAGATGATTGACGATTACCTTAAAAAGCACGGTTCAAGCCTTAAAGATACGGTACTTGATCCTGTCACAACAAGAGAGGGTACAGTATTTACCAATCAGCGTGGCACAGTCAGAGAGCCTAACAAGCGCAGCTACCTTGAGTTTGAATGCTACTTCATTGCGACTGAGGAAATGTGGGTTCACCTCACAACCGAAAGCACAAAAGCAGGCGCTGATGACGGTACAAAGGTATCGACAGAATCAACCGGTGCAAAGGCTGATGTAGTAAATTGTGCGAGAGTTGATTTCACAGCCGAGGGAGCAGGCAACGGCACAACAATTTATGAGCCGAACAGAAGCACTCCCGTAAACGGACAGACAACCTTTGATTTGCCGTCAGGTTCAATGGTTTACTCAAACAACACAAGACTTTTCCATCTTAATCAGCTCGATCCTGTTAAGGTAACAGTTCGCCTTTGGATTGAGGGTAACGACCCCGAGTGTGATGATGATGTTCAGGATGCACACATTTCTGTTCAGCTTGGCTTTGTCGGATGCGATAAGGATAATAAGCCAATATCTTAATTAACAACAACCAAACGGATTTAACTTTTGAGGGGAGAGAAAAACTTGTTCGGAAAAAAGAAACCAAAAATTGAACAACCGATTACTCCCGAGGAGTTAAGTCGCTTAAACGATAAGAAAATGGCAGATGCCGAGATTGAACATTTTCATGTAAAAAATGATTCAATCGAGATTGTAAAATACAAAAAGCGCAGACGGCTTTTGAGCATTATCCTTTCGGTCTGCATAATCATTCTTCTTATTCTGTTCATCGTTTCAACGCTTGTAACGCAATGGGGCGACTTGATTATCAGCATTGATTCTCCTGCCGTAAAAAAAGGTATCGTGCTTAGCGAAGACGCTGACTTCAAAACTCAGTGTGCTTCACTTACAGCGGAGCAGGTTAAGGATGTTACAAACATTACATATTCATGGCTTCCTGTTGACCTTGACACAAGCAAGGACGGTGCGCACAACGGCAAAAACTATGTTGCTTATACTTTCTATTGTAAAAATAACGGAGAGGTTGAGCTTGACTATGATGCAGTGCTTGAAATCACAGGTGCAGCAAAGTCGGCAGATGAAGCAACCCGAGTTATGATTTACAAAAACGGCAAGGGTGCAATTTACGGCAAAGGTCAGTACAAAGACAGAAGCAAAGCCGAAACCGATTGCACAAAGTTTGTAAGCGATAAGGAAGTTTATAAAACATCAACCGAAAAATTCAAGGTTGGCGATATTGACAAATACACAATCGTAATCTGGATTGAGGGTAACGATCCTGAATGTATCGACGATATCCGTAACGGTCATGTAAGAATGAGAATGCTGTTCTCGGTTCGTGACGATGAAGAATCCACAGCAAAACCGTAATTTTCGGTACAGTATTACATCAACTTGGTATTATGTGCCTCGGCACTGATATAGCAAAAAATCCCTATGGTGTTTTAGGGACAAAAAATTATTTTATTTAGGAGGAATTTCTCTATGAAAACAACATCAAGAAAGAGATTATTAATCTCTTCCGTAGCAATGCTCCTCGTGGCAATGCTCGCACTTGGTACAGCAACATTTGCTTGGTTTACAACAAGCACAAATCCTTATGCTGATAACTTTAGTGCAAAAACTACAAAGCAAAGTACACTTCTTCTTTCTGATAGTAGCAGAACCGGTTGGACATCACATCTTGATTATAATGTAGGCAACAAAACAATGTACCCTGCTTCAGGTAACGGTACATCATGGGTAAAAGGTACAGCAAGTAACTCTCTTACAGGTGTCATTGATCAGAACACTTTACAGGCTGTTGCTCCTTCACCTGCACAAGGCGTAATTCCGTCTGATTATCTTTTTGCTCAGGAACTTAACCTGAAGAATAACGGTACTGCTGACATCAAGGATGTATCTATTGATTTCTATTTAAATACAAGTGATAACAAAGACGCTGCTGAGTATGCTCGTGTAGCCCTTGTTCCTATCGACGGTACAAAAGTAACCGCTGACGATTATGTAGCATTGGGCAACAATGTATATTCTACTACAACTAAGACTTATAACCCAATCATCAAAACAGACGGTACTGAGGGTACTCAGATCTCTACAAAGACTACATTCCATGTTGATGTAACAACCGGTGATGAAGTTATGAAGCCTGATGAAGTAAGATACTACAAGTTGTATGTATGGTTCGAAGGTCAGGATGAGAATTGTGTAGATGCTCTTTCCGGCCAGAAAATCCCAGGACTCAAATTTGATGTTTCTTCTACAATGGTTGAAGAGTAATTGATTTTTAATTTAACCCCGCGATTGGAGACCCCTTATGAAAAAAGTTATAAAAAGAATAGTAAACATAGTAATTGATATTATTGTGATTTTGATTCTGGCAGTGTCGGTTTTAATCGTTACATTGTCACTAACTTCCAAATCATCAGGGGTCCCCAATATTTTCGGCATTGCACCCCTCAGCGTTCTGACAGGTTCAATGGAAGATACAATTAATACAGGCGATCTTATTTTCTGTGAGGTTACAGACGATCCTTCATATGAATATAAGAAAGGCGATATTGTTACTTTCTATAAGAATATCAACGGTAATTCCGAACTCAATACTCACCGAATTGTTGAGGTTGTTAAGGATGACAACATTACCTACTACAGAACTCAGGGTGACAATAAGAAAACTAACCCGGAGCCCGATGAAGAACTTCAAACTTCTTCATCTATTGTCGCCAAATACACAGGTACGAAGATTGGCGGCGTGGGTAACTTTTTAAGCTTTCTCAGAACTCAGCCTGGATTTTTCCTCTGCGTTCTGCTTCCGATGATTATTTTCTTTGTTTATGAAGCAATCCGAGTGGTTCTCAACCTCCTTGCCTACAATAAGGAAAAAACTCTCGAAGAGGCAAAGCTTGCGGTTGATTCCGCCGAGCTTACCGAAGAACAGAAAAAGAGAGCTATTGAGGAATATCTTGCCTCCGTCGGAGAAAATCAGGACAAGGCGGAAAATGAGCCAGAAGTACAAACACCTGCTGACGGCAATAATTCCGCTGATAATTCCGATTAAGTTATGACAAATTTGTCCCTAACGCACTAATAGCGTTTATCGTAACGGTATATTTCTTTCTCAGTCTCAGTGCTGAGAAAGAAATACAGTTACAGCTCACAGTAAAAACACAACAGAAATTATCAGTTAATTTATAACGGTGAACCGTGTTTTTCATCTGAAATACGGATTTTCTGATAATACAAAAACAACAGATTAACACAAAACCGTTTCCGTCGGAAACGAACGGCAGTCGCTGATTGCCGCAACATAAGGCGATGAAATTTCGCCTAAAGAAGATGAGAGTAGATTTTTTTAAGGAGACGAAGTACCGTGGATACAGTATTTAAATTTCTTTTTGAATTTCTCGGTCAGTTTTTTGGCTCATTATGGTCAATAATCACCGGGTTATTTGGCGGAGTAGGCAATGCCTTTGATTTTTCCGCTTATGTAAACATTATTAATGCCTATACCACGGAGCTTGGCGGCCTTGCATGGGTAATTGCAATTATTGCCATTGTGCTTCTGGTTGCTGTGCTTGCACTTTGCGTATGGCTTATTGTCGTCGCTGTAAAAAAGTTTATTCGTTCGCACAGAAGAAGAAAAGATACAGATTCTCTTGTTAAAGAGGTTCAGGCACTCAATAAAGAGGTTATGAGACTCAACCTTGAAAAGGATAAGATTCTCTCTATGAAGGTTTCACAGATTGGTCTTAACCCCAACGAGATTGCAGAGCTTACAGGCGAAGAAATCGAGTCACTCAACAACGGCGAAGAAGAGGACACAGGCGAAAGCCGTTTCTACAAGCTTACGGAAATCGACCAGCTTTGGGCAGATTATGTTCCGCCGGTTTATGACAACGATATCACACTTCCCGAGTTCTGTGAGCGTTTCAGACTCTTTGCTTGTTCACAGCTTGGTCTTTACTACGATATTAAGCTTATCAGACTTTTTATTGCGTCATTCGCATCAACAAGACTTATTATCCTTCAGGGTATTTCCGGTACAGGTAAAACTTCACTTGCATATGCATTCGGTAAGTTTGTAAACAACCCGTCCATCGTTGCATCTGTTCAGCCGTCATGGCGTGACAGAACAGAGCTTTTCGGTTACTTCAACGAATTTACTAAGAAGTTTAACGAAACAGAGCTTCTCCGTGCAATGTACGAGGCTTCTTACAATGATAACATCTACGCCGTAATCCTTGATGAAATGAACATCGCAAGAGTTGAGTATTACTTTGCAGAAATGCTTTCAATTCTTGAAATGCCATCAAGAGACGAGTGGGTTGTTGATATTATCCCGAACTCATGGCCGAGCGACCCTAAGCATATTGTAAACGGTCAGCTTAGAATCCCGCCGAATATGTGGTATATCGGTACTGCCAATAACGATGACTCGACCTTTGCCATTACCGATAAGGTTTACGACCGTGCTATGCCGATTAACATTGACACAAAGGGTGTTCCTTTTGACGCACCTCTCACAGATCCTGTTTACATTTCATACAAACATTTTGAGTACATCCTCAATGCCGCTAAGGTTCAATTTGTTGTTTCCGAAGAAAACATCAAGAAGATTACTCTCCTTGACGATTATGTTATTGAGCATTTCCGTATAGCTTTCGGTAACCGTATTGTTAAACAGCTTCGTGACTTCGTTCCTGCCTATGTCGGTACAGGCGGAACCGAGCTTGACGGTCTTGATTATGTTCTTGCCCGTAAAGTATTCAGAAAATTTGAGTCACTTAACATTTCATACATCCGTGACGAGATTGACGGCCTTTGTGCGTATATTGACGAGCTTTTCGGTGAAGAAAACATGAACGAAAGCAAGGATTATCTCCGTATGCTTAAAAAGCTTGTATAATTTTAGCAATTCAGGGCGAACTCTGTTCGCCCTTTGCTTGGTGAAAGGACTTTGCGCCTTTTATAAACGGTAAACTATCTGATTGGAGAAAAATCAATGGCTGATTTTAGTAAATATTTCAGAGCATATATGAATATGCAGGATATTCTGAAAAATGATTTTACTTACAACTACATAATGGAAGGCCTTAAAGACGGCGACAAGGGCGAGGACAGACTCGACGGTAAGACCAACGAAAAGGTTATAGACATGGAATGGGTTGTTGCCATTGAGGAAACTCTTCCGTACATTCAGAAAGCAATAGACGAACAGCGCCGTTTTATTAAGCAGGTTGACAATGTTGTTAGAGTTGAGCTTGCAAAAAAGATTGGCCCCGAGTCGGTTAAACACCTTTCGCAGCACACTAACTTTATTGCCAAGGTTGAGGGTGATATGGTAACGCCTAACAAAATCCTCACAATTGAGCGTGAAGAGAGCTTTGCAATTTACGAAAACCGTGTTCTTATGACGCTCATTCGTAAAGCGCTTCACTTTGTTGACGACAAGTATTCAAAGATGAAGGATGTGCCGAACGACAGTTATAACGATATTTCAATGGTTCGTCACATTGATTTTAATGAGAAAAAAGTAGATTTTAATCTTAACTATATAAATGAATCGCATGAAACTCTTGCCGATGACCTCGATGTTCTTGATGTTACACAGCTTTCGGACTTTGACCGAATCAGAAAAATCAGAACAACACTCAATGAGTTTTTGAATACTCAGTTGATGAAGGAAATCGCAAATGAGCCTGAGGTTCATCCGCCGCTTACGCAGACCAACCTTCTCAAGAAGAACCCTAACTTCAAAAAGGCTGTTGAACTGTGGAACTTCCTTGACAGCTACAAACGCAAGGGCTTTGAGGTTGTTACCGAGGATTATGACGGTAAGATGACGGACACGGTTCAGCAAGATGTTTATTTTGCAATGGGCTTTGAGCATTTTATGATGTCTATAGCAACCAACCCCGGACTTCGTGTGATTCTCAAGGACCAGTACGACGCAGAAAACGCCCGTCTTGCTGAGGAGGCGGCAAAACCTCAAAAAACCCGTGAGGCGGTTATGAAGGCACAGCTTGATGCTGTTCGTAAAGAGGAAATGGAAATCCGCCTTCGTGAAATCCGTGACCGTGAAAAGAAAATTCTTGACCTTACAAGTGAAATCAATAATTTAAAGGTTATAATCGATCAGAAAGAACAGCAGATTCTCACACTCAGAGGTAAGGTTTCTGCTCTTGAAGACCGACTTGAAGAGGTTAAGGCTGAACTCCAGCAGACAAAACTCAAGTTGATGGAGGCAGAAAAGAGAATTGCCGAGCTTGAGGAAGAAAATCAGCAGTTAAAAGATACTATTGAAGAGTTGAATAAAACGATTGATGAACTCAATCAGACTATTGACACACTCAATAAAAAAATAGTAGAATTAAATAACAGAATTCTTGTGCTTGTGCAGGAGAATGCTCGTTTGCAGACAAAGGTGAAAGAGCAGGAAACTGTTATCGCCGAGCAGAAAGCTCATATCGAAGAACTTGAAACTCAGGTTGCCGAACAACTTGCAAAGATTACGGCTCTTACGGAAAACCTTGAAAAATGTCATGCGCAGATTGAAGAGGACGCTCGTAAGATTACCGATTTGACCGGCAAAAATGAGAAGCTTACTGATACTCTCCAAACCGAACGCATTCAGCATAAGGAAACAGTCGACAAAATGAATGCCGATTTTGCTGAAGAAAAACAGCAGATGAACGACGCTCATTCGGCAGAGGTTGAATCGCTTAACCATAAATTCAACGATGCAGAGGCTGAACATAACACTTATGTAGCAAAGCTGAATGCGGATTTTGCGGCAAAGGCAAATGAAACAGAGCAAAAGCATCTTAAAGAACTTGCCGATAAGGAAGAGGCTCACAGGAATGAGCTTGTTGAAATTAAGGAAGCCAACCTTAAATCATCAGCCGCAAGCAATGCCGCTCACGCTTCTGAGCTTAAAAAGGCTTATAAGTCGGTTGACAAAAAGGTTGAGCAGGCAGAAAAAGCTTGCGAAAAGCGTATGAAAGCCAAGGTTGCCGAGATTAAAAAAGAGGCTCAGGCTGAAATTCGCAAAGCCGAAAAGAAAGCAGGCGAAAAAATCAGCCTTGCAAAGGAAGAAGTCAAGTCGATTAAGGATGTCGGCGATTTGTTCGTTCGTGACTTCGGATTCGGCAGTGTTGCTGTTGTTTCTAAATATGCCGAAGAGCTTGCAAAATTCGGCAAGCTTTCAATTGCAGACGAGCTTATGGACGCTCAAAAGTCTGTAAGATCACTTTGCATTTGCAGAAGCAAAAAGGGTGTTATGCTTGCAGGATATTCCCGTAACGGTGCAGATGTTTACAAAATCTATAAAAAGCAGGCAGACCTTGAAGTTGCTTTTTCGGATTTGTGTTCAAAGCTGAAAAGTGCCGGAAGGCTTCCGCTTGTGATAACATTCTCAGGAGTTGACAGACCGTTTGCAATGAACTTTGAAAACATTGTTCGTGAGTCAACAGGCAAAAAAACTACTGTTGTTCATAACAAAACATTGAAGGCTGACGGATTTGTTGCCGTTTACTATAGTGTAGAATAAGGGGCAAAAATGAAAAATTCAACTGCGCCCAACAGAAAGACGGGCAGAATGATTGCTAAAAATTTAATAGTTCTGTTCACTGTTGCACTTGCCGCCTTTTATGGCATTCAGGCGTGGTTCACTGATAAACAGTCATCAGATGCCGACGGCATCAACATTGAGTGTCATGCGCCTGACGGTATTGAAATTGCTGTTGTTAAGCACGGCGATCCGGCTCCGACGGATGACGCAGCGTACAAAAATACGATTGAATTGAACAGCGAAAATTATTCGTTTATTGATGATATCAAGATGACTGAGGTTTCGAGCGACGGATACACATTTTATAAGCCGCCCCTCAAACAGGAAAACGGAGTTGCTTCTCCTATTCTTGATGTTGACGACTGGGATCTTGCCGACAGTTCGGTTCACTACCTTTCTTTTGACCTGTATGTTCGTTCAAAATCCAAGTTCGATATTTATCTGGACAGTAAATCTAAAATCAGTCCGAATGCAAAAAATCTGACAGGTGAAAATGCAGATAATAAGAGTGATTTCGGTGAAAGCGGTGACTCAAAGGGAATTTCAAGAGATTGCGTAACCGGTGCGGTAAGGTTTTCGGTTGCAAATTATAATACTAAAGAAACAAAGCTTTTGTGGATTCCTGCTCCGAACATTTTTCTTAATGTAAATACAGATACAACAAAGTATTCTGTAAGCACAGACAAGCGTTTGGGTGAATCATATTCGCACGGTTATTATGTGAAAAACGGTAAATGGGTTAAAACCTCCGTTTCCGCTGATGACGGTTCACCACTCAGCCAGGTTTTTGTTGCAAACAGCAACGGCTTTACAACCAACGGGGATTACACATACGAGCTTGGTTCAAAGAAAAAAATTATGACTTTGGAAAAGGACACAACTAAAAATGACAAATATACAGGAATGGTAACCTGTAATATGTGGGTTGACGGCGAAGATGCAGAGGCAAGACTTGCCCTTGTAAACGGAAAGTTTAAAGCAAACCTTGTTCTCTCAAAGGGCGATGTACAACAATAAATAAAAATCAGGAAAGGAGCAATGAAGTATGAAACTGAAAGAAAGAATGCAGAATTCGTTTTTTGCACTTTCCGATAACAGACTTCTCGGCAGAAAAAAGCTCGCAATTTCATATGTATCATTGTTCCTTGTTTTTACTCTTGTGCTTGTGACAACGGTGGCATGGTTTACCGTAAAAGATACGGCAAGTATTAATTCTCAGGCGTTTTCACTTGAGTCAAGTGCGGCACTCCGTGTCAATGACGGTCAGGAAGATCTTTCAAACCACCTTGTTGTTAAAGGCTTTAAGCTTGAAGAGGCTTCAAGCGTTGACGGAAGGAATATGTTCTTCCCGTCAGAGGGCAACTTTAAGGATTCAACATCTGCCATGAAATTCCGTGAAGGAACGGCAGGCGACAGGAATAAAACATATGTATATAAGGATTTTAAGCTTAATGCCGATTCAGATATGACAAATGTTTATATCAAAGGTTATAATATTACAATCGTATCGGCAGACGGTAAAACTGTTCTCGGTAAGTTTGACGGCTCAACCGAGATTATTCGTAACGATAAAGGCGTTCCTGTCGATCAGAAGGTCTATGATCCTTGTCCGTTAAGACTTGCGTTTATTACCGACAGCAGTAAAACTCCTACTGTAATTGATCCAAGTGCTCTTATTGACGAGCATGCTAAAAATTATAATGCAGTAAGCTCAACAAATATGGTCGGCTCTCCTGCTACGAAGCTTTCATCATGCAAGACATTTTCTGATTTCTATTTCTATTCAGGCGAAAGCTTGTTCACGCTTTTAGGTCAGAAACCTCTTGATGTAACATTGGTAGCGTGGTTTGAGGGTGCGTATGAAGATCAGTCTGTTTATGATAAGTATGCAGGCGCATCGGTTACAATTGATGTTGAACTCGAAAGTAACTACAATGATATGGAGGCTATCACCTTTATTGATAAAACAAGAGGTGATAAGGGCGAAAATACTCCGTGGATTAAAACAGATGACTGTATAGTTACCATGCAGTATAAAGATACTGATACAACTCAGAAAACTGTCGTTATGAAATATCTTGGTTCGGTAGACGGATATAACACATGGACAGCTGCGTTGCCAAAAGATGTAATAACAGATATAAGCTTTTTCAGATTCAGTACAACGAATAATATAATCTATAACTCATGGCACACCAAGGATAATGTGAACAACGAATTGAGCGATACGGCAAAAGGTTGGATAGTTAATAACGAAGATTTGTATCCGTTACAGGAAAGCAGAATTGTAAACGGTAACCGCAGCCTTGTTTATACTGCCAAGAGAGGTAACGGTTATGGTAAAACCGACAGTACTTTTGAAAGACTGTCCCCTTGTATCGGATACTGGGATTATAGTCCGAGCGGCTCAACTGTTGAAACAACAGCACCTTCACCCACAACTCCGACAAGCGGAGGAGGATCTTCCGAAGATCCTGAAGTAAATACGGGTGTGTATCTCAACATTCCGGATACTAAACAGTGGCTCAGAAATTATCTTACAAGCGGAGCTTATGAACCTTATGTAATTTATAATTATAACGGCGTAAAATCAGACCATTTGATGCAGTTTGAATCTGACGGTTCAAGATGTACACTTGACAACTGCAGTGCGCCGAGAGGCTCACGAGTTATCGGATTTAAGTTTGTGAACAAGAACGGTACACACACTCAGCTTATTCCGGCAAAGAATGAATATATATTCTCCACTCCGTTCAATGTTTCTTATGAAGTAAACAATGATGATACCGCAACGTATCATTAATAATGCAAAATATAAAAAGGAGGTGTCACAATGAAAGAAAGATTTGCTCTTTTGGCGGCTTATTTTAAAGAAAAGTTTGCAATCGGCAAAAAGTCGGGCAAAGAAAAGAGAAAAAGCTTGATTTTAAGCATTGTGGCACTTGTTGAAGTGTTGGCAATTGCTATCGTGTCGGTTTCTGCATGGGTGGAAACGATTTCAACCATTAAGCTTGATTTGAACAACGGTACAATTGATAACTATGTGTTTACCAACGCTAATATCGGCTACGGTAACGGCTATGACGGAAAGACAATTGATCTTACAAAATATTTTCGTCAGGCAGGCGATGTTCACCTTGCCTCGGCAACAAGCGCAAACGGCACAGATGTTTATTTTCCGACCTTAACTGCAAACGGCGCGCCGTCTGCTACTTACAGAAAGGCTACTGTAAACGATAAGAATGTCAACTACATTGATTTTTCTTTCAATGTTACCGCAAAGGGAACAAAGGCGTCATTCTATTTTGAAAAGATTCCAACAATCAAGGTTAACGATGCTGATGCAGACGAAGAAAAGCTCCGTGTTTCATTCGTTTGTGACGGCAGTAATACGGTTGTCTGCGGTAAGAGCGACAGCACGGCAGAGGTTGTTTCCGGTACAAACCTGAATATCAAAGGACAGGAAAATGTCAAATCTTTCGGTTCATACACGGGTTCAACAGCAGAAAGTCCTCTTTTTACCGTTCCGGCAGATTCAAAACCGCATAAGGTTACAATGCGTGTGTGGTTACAGGATGACAGCAGAAAGACAAAGTATGCCGGACAGACTGTTACAATTGACAACTTCAAGCTTATCACTCAGAGTCCCCAGGCGGGAGAATTGACTTTTTACGATAAAACAACGGGCGATCCATCTCTCGGTGCGGGTTGGGCTACCAAAAACGATCGTGCAATCTGGATTAACCAGGATGGCAAAAGCGAGTATAAAAAGCTTTCAAAGGATTCGAGCGGTAACTATTTTATTAAGCTCGGTTCAGATTATACAGATAATCCTAACGCAACAGTTACCTTCTACAGCTGCGAATCAACCGTAACATCGAATCCGCAGAACAGCTTTGTTGCAAAATGGACAACCACTCTGCAAACTGCTGTTGATGCCGATTCACAGACATTCACAGCCTACGGATATAAGGATTCGTCAAATAACGGCTACGGCACATGGGGAGAGGTTCAGAAAATTCTCCTCTCAAGTGAAGATGCAAGTACATTGCCGATGACACAGGTTGACGGAAAGTATCTTGCGGTTGATATGTATGTTAAGGGCAGTTCAACTCCGATAGCAATGACTTTTGAACCGAATGAAAATGCGTCACTCAGCGGTTGGGTTGCATATTTGCCCAATCCTAACAGCGATGCCGCACATTCGATTACATTCAAATTTACTTACAAAGGCAAAGATTATGGCATCAGCGCACCGAACAGAAATTCTTCGGTGAACTATGTTATTACTTCACAAAACACAGGCTACTGGGCGCCTCCGGCTATTGTTTCCGTTTATTCTACATGTAAGGATGAAAAGGATAATAATGCATCAATGGGCACAGTAAGCGTAACAGGCGGTATGGACGGCGCAACAAGAGTTAAGGTTACAGAGGGTACAACCGTCACTCTTAATGCAAAACCGACCGACAGCAACAAATACAGATTTATCGGTTGGTACTCTGACCCCGAATTTAAAGCTCCCGTTACCCTCAGCAACGGTGCTTACCAAGCAAATGATACATCAGCCGAGCATAAGTTTTATGCGAAATTCCAAAGACAGTATAAGGTTGAGGCAAAAGCTGTTTCGGACGGAGCTGTTGCAAACAGCACAGGTGGTACTGTTAAGATTTCAGGCGGCGAAGAGGGCGCATACACTGTCGGTTCGTACCTTGAGGGGCAGAATACATCAATCACAGCCACACCAAAAGAGGGCTATGACTTCAAGGGTTGGTATTCTGACGAGAAATGCACAAAACTGGAAAGTCAGGATCTTACGCTTTCAATTAAGAATATTCAGGCAAATCATTTGTATTATGCCAAATTTATGATTAAGCAGTTCTCGGTAACAGCGGTTGCAAATCATCCGAATGATAAGAAAAACAGCACAGTACAGTTTTCTTCACCGTCATCCGCAGCTTCTAATACAAGCGTTACCGTCAAGGTAAACTACAACGGTTCTGCAACTTTTGTTGCGAATGCAGGCGAGGGTTATGAGTTTGTCGGCTGGTATTCGGACGAAAACTGTCAGACACTTGTCAGTAAAACGACTCCGTACAAAGTAAGTAGCATAAAGGCTGACTATACTCTGTATGCAAAATTCAAGATTATCAACCTTAATCTCAAAGTTTATTCAGTAACAGAGGGAAAAATCAACGGAGCGGGCGGTACGGTTCAGCTTGGAGCTGATACCCCTGCCGCAAATATAGAGACAACTGTTGAGTGGGGTACGCTTGCCACACTCACGGCTAAAGCAAATGCCAACTATGAGTTTAAGGGTTGGTTTACCGATCCGCAATGCAATATAAAGGCAGACAGCAAGATCCTTAATGATTGTCAGTACACAGATAAGACAGTGGAAACTGCGGCAATAAAGAAGGATTTGACTCTGTATGCAGAGTTTTCGGATGTATCATCTCGCAAAGTTATCGCTAATGCCGTGTTCGGCGGAAATATTGTCGATACAGCAGGTACTGTTAAGGCAGGCGATTCGCAGGAAGGTGCAACATCAACTGCGGTGGTTACCAACGGTGATAGCGTAACTCTTGTTGCAAATACAAAGCCAAATTATGAGTTTATGGGTTGGTATTCCAACAGGGAATGTACAAAGTCTGTATCATCAGAACAACAGCTTGTTCTTACAAATGTCGATGCCGATTGCGAATACTACGCATTGTTTAAGCTGCAGTCATTTTCAGTCAACGCAGTTGTTGACGATGATTCAGTAGGTACGGTAAAGTTTACCGCACCTAAAGAAGTTGGACCGTCAACTGCAGTTACAGTTTCGGTGGATTATGACGGAAGTGCAACATTTGTTGCAACCCCTGCCGAGGGTTATGACTTTGACGGTTGGTATAACGATTCAAGCGTTACTCCGGTCAGCAACAAGGCAACTTATGTTTGTGAAAACATCAAAGCTGACTTTACTTTACATGCAAGGTTCAAGCTTAAAGAATTTGAGGTAAAGGCCTCAGCCGTACTTAACGGAGCAGTCAGCAATGCATGCGGTACTGTTCAGGCAGGCGACACAACAGCCGCAAGCACAGTTTCTACTGTTGCAAAGTGGGGCGAGAGTGTTGCACTGACAGCTACTCCAAAGTCGGGTTATTCGTTCAGCGGTTGGTACACAGACCTTGGCTGTACACAACCGTATACAGACGATTACAAAAACAATTCTTTGACAACGGTTATCAAGGCTAACACAACTGTTTATGCTAAATTTGAAGTTGAACAAAAGCGTGATATTTATCTGCAAGTTCCTAATGAATGGAAAACATATAACAACAATGGTGTAAAAACATCAAGCATTGCCTTATATATGTGGCAAGGTAAAGAATCACATTGGTTTGACATGACTCTTGTTGAGGGAAATGTTTACAAGGCTGAAATTACAAATGAGAGCGATTATAATTGGATTTCTTGTGAAAATTATATTTTTGTAAAGATGAAAAACACAAGCGATAATAGTTATGACTCGAAAAACAAATGGAATAATAAACTTGTACAGACAGAGGATATAGTTGGTAGGGATTCCGGTTGTAATTGCTATGTAATAACATCGTCCGGTGATACTGATAAAGCCTCCGGCAAATGGGCAACCTATCCGTTTGCCAGCTATGAAGTTGTTCTTGATGCCGTAAGCTATGATTCAGCAGGCTCTAAGGAAACAAACGGCTTTACAGGCGGTAAAGTCAGCGTTGGCGGTGTTGTGCACACAAGTGCCGTAACAAATACATATCCCGCCCAGACAACCGTTACGGCAACAGCTGTTTGCAATGAAGGTTATCAGTTTGCCGGCTGGTTTTCCGACAGCGACTGCATAAATAATGTTGCAAATAATGCCGAACTCAGTATTTTAGTAAATTCTCCGATTCATTATTATGCGAAGTTTATTAAGAGTTCAACAAAGGTAATGTACTTTGACCCGAACGATAACTGGACAAAAAATAAAAATGAGCGTTTTGCTGCCTATGTATATGAAAAATCAACCGGCGACGGAAAGTGGTACAGTATGACAGAAGATGCATCCCGCAATTGCTATACATTTACTATGGATGCATCGGGCAAATATGACAGGATTATATTTAGCCGAATGAACGGCAGTACAACCGAGAATAGTTGGAATAATGAATGGAACCGTACTCCGGGTACTCACGGAGGTAATGTAGAAGGTATTGTCATTCCGACAGACGGAACAAACTGTTTTGTTCAGGGAACCGGAAACGGCGGTTGGGATAACTGCGGTGGTTCTTGGACAACAAAGTAAAATTAAAGGTTAAATCAACGGAGGTGAAACCATGAAGAAATCAAAATTTGCAATTGTAATCGCACTCGGACTTGTACTTTGTCTGCTTTGCGGTGTGACCACGACTTTTTCATGGTTCAGCCGTCCTCGAACCGAATCGGGCGACTCTCTCAGGTGGAGCGGTCAGTACAAAATCAGCAACGGTCAAAACATCAGCATCAAAACCGTTGAGTCAAATGATGACGGCTCTACTTTCGGTGAAAATGCAGTTACTAATTTCGGAGGTTCTCTGGAGGCAGGAAAGAGAAGATATTTTTGCACCGAAATTTCTAACTCGGGCAATGCCGAACAGAATGTTTCGCTTTTCATAAAAGGTCTGAAAACGGCATCTGCGTCGGGACTTTATGTCGGTGTCAACAAACCGCTCAAGACATATAGGTCTTATAATGATATTGTCGGTAGTAACAGTACATATACGAAAACTTCGCTTGAAAAATACAGATTTTATTTTGATACAAACAATGTATTATCTTGGAAAGATTCCGCTACAACAATCAGAATCCGTTACGGAACAGGTGATGTTACAACCCCAAAGTGGCAGGGCGATCCTATTGTTATGACACCAATCAGCGGTCAGAGCACACGGGTGTTGTATGTTGATGTACCTGTAACCGCAAAAGTTGTGCAATTTTATGCCAACAATGACAATACCGGTGCTAATGCTACACCGTACATGCTGTTGAAAGCTTATTGTCCGAATTTGGCTGTTGATAACTGCTATAAGTTTACTTTGAGGGCTGGAACAGGATATAACAATAACCATAACTGTGATACATATTCTTTTGGTAAGCCTTTAACTGACTGTGCTAACTTTATCAATTGTTACAACAGTATTAACATTCCGCTTGGCTCAACATTCAACGCAGGTCTTGTTGCAGGAACAGATTACGTAGGTAGCAGTATAAGTTATTCGTCATCATCAAACGGCGTGTTTACAGTCGATGCAAACGGTGTAATTACTCCTGTGGCTGAGGGTAATGCAGAGCTCACAACCACAATTAAGGGCGGTGCATATGGAGATACCTATTCCGTAACCACGGAAATCAGTGTTACATCTGCAAGCACAGATTCAATAGACACACCTATTGTGACAAACCTTGAAATCAAGCCGAAAGCTACTGACGGACCTACGGTTTCAAAGGTGTATTGGTACATCAAGAATGAATCGTCATCAACAATAACATACACGCTTGATGATGTTTACATCTCGCTTTAAAATTTTAGATTTTTAAATTTACAAAAGGGTTGTTTTTACAGCCCTTTTTTATTATAATTTATAATCGGTAGCAGAGAATAAAATCCGCCCGTTTTACGAATATATACGCATTTTCGTTATATAAAATATGTTCATTAACGGATAGCTTGTGTTTGTACGAACAATTACAATGTTACATTCGGGCGAAATGTGTTTTGAATTTAACAAACTGTCTTCACGAACTGAGAATGGTGGCACACCGCCACGAATAATTACGCAAACCACAAAACAACGCTCGGGCGAAATGTGTTTTGAATTTAACAAACTGTCTTCACGAACTGAGAGCGGTGGCACACCGCCACGAATAATTACGCAAACCACAAAACAACGCTCGGGCGGATATGTTTTGCACATTGCAAACAATCTACACGAACCGGGAACGGCAACTTGCCGTGGAGGAATTTATGGATAAAAATAACGATTTTGAAAATGCGGTTGAAGTGACATCTGTAACAACCGAACACCCAAAATCAAAAAATAGAATAAGGAAAAGGCATGAATCAAAGCTTTGCAAAACCCTGCGGATAATTAAAAATATAATTTGCTGGGGAGTGCTTGCAATACTTGTGCTGACCGTAATTGTGTTTATGGGTTCAAAGGTGAACGGAAAAACACCTTCGCTTTTCGGATATTCCGTGCTACGAGTTTCAACGGGCAGTATGCAGCCCGAGCTTATGATCGGCGATGTTATTCTCGGAAAGAGCGTTGACAATCCGACCGCCCTCAAGGTCGGCGATATTATCACCTATCGTGGCAGTGGGCAGACCGAGGGACTTCTCGTGACTCATAAGGTTGTAGTTGCACCGTATAAAACCTCTGACGGCACATATAAGCTACAGACAAAGGGCATTGCAAACGATGCTCCCGACCCTGAAATTTCAACCGATGATGTGCTTTATATTATGGTGTGCAAGCTTGGATTCATTGACACATTGTACAACCTTTTCTTCTCACCGTGGGGACTGCTGATTTTTATTGCGGCGCTGCTGCTGATATTCATTGATGAGCTTGTCGTTATAATCCGCATACTTACGGGACATGACAAATCACCGAAGGACAGCGACATCAACGAAATTATAGACCGTTTACAGAAGGAAAAATTGCAACAAAAGACTGAATCCGACAACGATACAAAATCGGAAGAATAAATAAAAGCTGAATATATTTAATTTCGGACGAAAGGAAAATTCTCTTTTCGTCCGCTTTTTGTTGGCGAAAAAGACAAAGCGGAAAAATGGTGAAAATAGCTTTTATATGGGCTAAAATCGGCTTTTTAGTTGCATTTTTGGGCGATTTGTGGTATATTCTATACGGTCAAATTTGGCTGTAACATACTGATTGTGTTTAGAAATTGATATGTTAAGGGTGGTTTCATGGATTACAAATTAATAGCGCTTGACATTGACGGTACGCTGACAAACTCCCAAAAGGAGATTACTCCCCGTACAAGATATGCTCTTATGGAGGCGCAGAAACAGGGCAAGAAAATTATTCTTGCGTCAGGCAGACATCCCGTAGGAATTATGCCGATAGCAAAAGACCTTATGCTTGACCGTTTCGGCGGTTTTATTATGGCTTTCAACGGCGGCAGGATTATCAATTGCGAAACAGGCGAAACTATGGTGAGCAAGCTGTTTCCGCTTGAATATCTTCCCGATATCGTAAATGTTCTTAAGGATTCAAACATTACAATCAACACCTATGATGACAGGAGAATTATCTCTGACAACAAGGTGAACGACTATACCTATGTTGAAAGGGACGTTATCAAGGCTGAAATGGTTGTTGTTGACGATTTTATCTCATCTGTAAGATTTGATATCAACAAAATTCTTCTTGCAGGCGAACCCGATGAGCTTGACAAGTATCAGAAAATTCTTGCAGACCGTTATGACGGCTTGCTCGATGTATATAAAAGCGCACCTTATTTTCTTGAGATTATGCCGTTTGGTGTTACAAAAGGCTCAATGCTTCCGCTTTTGCTTGATAAACTCAAGATTAAAAGGGAAGAGCTTGCCGCTTTCGGCGACAACTACAACGATATGACAATGATAGGTTATGCAGGCTTCGGCGTTGCAATGGGGAATGCTGAAACCGATGTAAAGAAGATTGCCGATTACATCTGCGAATCAAACGATAATGACGGTATTGCAAACACACTTGATAAATTCGTTTTAAAGCAATAGTCGCAAAGTTTGAACCTAATATAAGCTTGAAAATATAAAATATAATTTAACGGAGCGTCAGATTTGACTTAACCCTTTAAAAGAGTTGAAAAAACAGAATCTGTCGCTCCTTTTTGTATATAATAGCCAAATTGAGGGCTTAATCTTTGGCGGCATCAAAGTTGTAATAATTCTATAAAAGAAAAATATATGAGGCTGTCTAAATTATAATATAATTGTATGTTATGTTGTACAAAGTATAACAAAAGGAGGAAAATCTATGGCAAAAATCAAAAAATTGCTTGCTTTGATTTTGTCGATTTGCGTAATTTGCACGGTATCTGTTATGTCCGTAAGTGCGGCTAATACAGATGACGATAACGACACTTCGGCATCAAGCACAATCACAGTACATTACTACTGTGAGGAAGGCACGCCCACAATCTATTATTGGAACAGTCTTCCGAAAAACATCAGCACGGAGTACCCCGGCGTTAAGATGACTTCCGAGGGAAACAACTACTACAAGTACACTTTCAACGATGTAACAAAAATCAATATGATGTTTGTTACAAACGGAAAGCAGTCTGCGGAACTCACAAGAAACACAGGTGAGTGGTGGTACAAAAATAAGAGATGGTCAAGCAAAAATCCTGAAGATATGCAGGAATTTGACCGTGTTGACATGCGTGAAGACACAATTTATTTTGTAATCACAACCCGTTTCTATGACGGTGACACAGGTAACGATGTTCATTGCTGGGACGACTCACAGGCAAACAACCCCGACAGCGATCCCGCATGGCGTGGTGACTTCAAAGGTCTTATCGACAAGCTTGACTACATCAAGGCTCTCGGATTCAGCGCAATCTGGATTACTCCTGTTGTAACAAATGCGTCAGGCTACGATTACCACGGCTACCATGCAATGGACTTCTCAACAGTTGATGTTCGTTATGAGAGCGACGGCGCTACATATCAGGATCTTATTGATGCCGCTCATGAAAAGGGCATCAAGATTGTTCAGGATATCGTAGTTAACCATTCAGGTAACTTCGGTGAGGCAACTCTTGCTCCTATGTTTACAAAGGAATACGACTCAATTCAGGATCTTGCTTCTGTAGATTGCATGAAGGTTATTGAGGGAAGCGACTTTGCTAAAACATTCCCGAACTACGATGACCTTGAGCCTAAGTATCAGTATGCCGCAAGACTTAATATCATGAAGGATACTAAGGAGCTTGACTCCGGTAATCACGACACGGAAAACTACTATCACCACTTCAAAGACCTCAGCTGGGAAAGCCCGACTGTACAGACAGGTCAGATTGCCGGTGACTGCGTTGATATCAACACAGAGAATCCTACAGTTGCTAATTACCTTAACGACGTTTATAACAACTATATCAACATGGGCGTTGACGCTTTCAGACTTGATACTGAAAAGCACGTTTCAAGACTTACACTTAACCAGTATTACTTCCCGTCATGGCTCAAGACAGGCGGTAAAAACTTCTTCATCTTTGGTGAGGTTTGTACTCGTGTAAGTGAATTCTGGAACCACAACATTCCTGCAATTTCAGCTCCGTTCTATACATGGGCTGAATCAGACAGCCAGTACATCGATTCATTTACAAATGATCAGGCTGCAAACATTAATCTTACACTTAAGCACTATGACAGCAACGCAAGTACAGCAAATCAGCCCACATCTGATAATGTTTATCTTGACGGTCTTAAGTATCACACACCTGATTACAGCAAGGCAAACGGCACAAGCGTAATCGACTTCCCGATGCATTGGAACTTCTCAAATGCAAGCAACGCATTTACCCGTGCTTGTGAAGAAGATCCGTACTACAATGACTCATCATGGAATGTAACATATGTTGATTCTCACGACTACGGTCCTGATATGGACAGCCGTTACGACGGCGGTACACAGTCATGGGCTGAGAACCTTGATGTACTCTTTACTTTCCGTGGTATTCCGTGTCTTTACTACGGTTCTGAGCTTGAGTTCCAGAAGGGTGTTCCTATGGACGTAGGTCCTAACGCACCTCTTTCAACAACAGGTCGTGCATACTTCGGTGACTACCTCGAGGGCGACGTAACAGCAACAGACTTTGGTACATATTCTAATGCAAGCGGTGCTGTTGCAAGCACACTTGAAGCACCTCTCGCTGTTCATATTCAGCAGCTCAACCGAATCAGAAGAGCAGTTCCTGCACTTCAGAAGGGTCAGTATACAAGAAGCAAGACTTATGTTGACGGTAATATGGCATTCATTCGCCGTTACACACAGGGCGCTACAGACAGCCTTGCTTGTGTAACTATCTCAGGCGGTGCTACATTCAAGAACCTTCCTAACGGCAAGTATATTGATGCAGTTACAGGCGATGTTAAGTATGTTACAGACGGCACACTTACAGTATCTTCTGTTGGTAGGGCTAATATGAGAGTTTATGTTTGCTGTGCAGACGGTTTCACCGGAATTGACGGTCAGATCGGCACTAACGGCGCATATCTCAAGTAATAAAATAATGTTATTTTTTACGGAGCAGGTTTTTCCTGCTCCGTATTTTTCTGCCCTAAATCCTCAAATGACGGATTGCGGATTTATATCCGTCAAAATTATACTTCATTTATAAATAAACATTCCGAAAATTGCATAATGATGAATAAAAAGACAGAAAATTATGCAAATTCTACATATAAGGTTAAAAATCATTATGACACTTCTGCAAGAATTGTACCTTTTCTTTTTTTAAAAAATGTGCTATAATGTATAAAATATAGTTTCAATTTATTGTGAATTTTAAAAGGGAGTGTTTTTTATGACAAACAGCGAGTATTCGGATGTTACACCGCAGATTCATGCTCTGGCTCAGAAAATGACGCATAACTCCGTTATTGATACAGATTTATACAGCAAGTACAATGTAAAAAGAGGTCTCCGTGACCTTGACGGTAAGGGTGTTCTCACAGGTCTTACATATATTTCTACAATCACACAGAATAAGCTTGTTGACGGAAAGCTTGTTCCTTGCGAGGGTGAGCTTCGTTACAGGGGCTATAATGTAAAGGATATCGTTGACGGTATTCTTGAGGATGACCGTTTCGGTTTTGAAGAGGTTACATATCTTCTTCTCTTTGGCGATATGCCTAACGAAGAACAGCTTAAAGATTTTAAGAAGCTTCTCGTTCAGTACAGAACCCTTCCTCAGCACTTTGTTCGTGATGTTATCCTCAAGGCCACAAGTAACGATATGATGAATTCAATAGCAAGAAGTGTTCTCACACTTTTCTGCTATGATAAGAACGCTAACGATACATCAATCGACAATGTTTTAAGACAGTGTATACAGCTTATCTCCGTATTCCCTCTTTTGTCGGTTTACGGCTATCACGCATATAATCACTATCAGCGTGATAACAGCCTTTATATCCACCGTGCAGAGCCTACAATGTCAACAGCCGAGGTTATTCTGTCGCTTCTTCGTCCCGACAGACACTATACTCCGCTTGAGGCAAAGGTTCTTGATATGGCGCTCATTCTCCATATGGAACACGGCGGCGGTAACAACTCAACATTTACAACACATGTTGTAACATCTTCGGGTACTGATACATACTCGGCAGTAGCTGCGGCACTTGCATCACTCAAAGGTCCTAAGCACGGCGGTGCAAATGTTAAGGTTTACTATATGTTTGAGGATCTCAAAAAGCATGTTAAGGACTGGGAGGACGAGGACGCTCTTGAAGATTATCTTGAGAAGCTCCTTGACAAGCAGGCTTTTGATAAAAAAGGTCTTATCTACGGTATGGGACACGCAGTTTATACAATTTCCGACCCCCGTCAGCAGATTCTTCACGGTGCTGTTAAAAAGCTTGCGTTTGCCGAAGGTCACAATGATGAATTTGATCTTTATGAGAGAGTTGAAAGACTGGCTCCGAAGGTTATCGGCAGAAAGCGTAAAATCTACAAGGGCGTTGCCGCAAATGTCGATTTCTACAGCGGACTTCTTTACAGCCTTCTTGATATTCCGTGTGAGCTTTATACTCCGCTTTTTGCAACAGCTCGTATTACGGGTTGGAGCGCACACAGACTTGAGGAGCTTATCAACTGCGGTAAGATTATCCGTCCTGCATATATGAGCATTTCCGAAAACAAGGAATATGTTGATTTGAAAGACAGATAATACGGCGAACCGCCGTTCCCCGTTCGAGAAGTTAGTTTTACAAGTGCGAGAGTTAAATTGCCCGAGCGTATGGAAAATTGAAAGTTGAAAATTGAAAATTAAAGTCGGGCGACAGTTTGCAAAATGCAAATCATTGTCGCCCGACCGTTTTTTATATATGAAATTAACTGTTTGGTCGTGGGGCGGATAATATCCGCACTACGATTTTTCGCAACATTCATCTTAAAACAACAAAAGACCGCTCTTTTGAGCGGTCTTTAAAGCTTGTGTTTTAAATTCAAAATTTATTACAATCAGCAGAAGAATACATCCATTTCTTCTGCGTTGCCGTCGGCAACAAAGTATGCCTTGCTTTCTTCGGGCTTGAGATAGATTGAAATTTCCTTTGCATCCTTGCCGTATGTAGCCTTAACATTTTTGATTACTTCTTCAACAGGAACCTGTGCGCCTGCATATTCTACGAAGAAATTAACCTTTGTTTCAACCGGAACGGGCTTCTTTGGAGCAACCTTCTTTGGAGCAACCTTCTTTGGAGCTGCTTTCTTAACAGGAGCCTTTTTAACGGGTTCTGCTTTCTTAACAGTTTCAACCTTTACATTTTCTGTCTTTGCGGGTTCAGCCTTCTTTGCAGCTGCAGCAACAGTCTTAGCAGGCTCAGCCTTTGCAACAGTCTTTTTTACAGGCTCTTCCTTAACGGGAGCAGTTTTTGCAGGGGCTGTTTTTGCAGTTGTTTTCTTTGTTGTTGCCATAATAAATCCTTCTTTCAAAGTAATAAAATATTGCAGAAATAAAAGTTTTATCTTTTGTAAATATTATACATTTCAGAGTAAAAAATGTCAATAAACTGTACAAAAATTCGGCGGTTAATACATATTTGCGAAAAAATAAAATTCCTGTTAGTTGAAATGCACAATGTTATTGCCTCATATTTGTGAACTATGTCGTTTTTTCTGTCAAAAAAAACGAAAAAAAGCACATCATCATTTGAAAACCTCTTGCAACTGTGCTAAAATGATAGCGATTAATTTAAGAGAGAAGAATGATTTATGGGAGAGAATTTCATTATTATTGCACAACAGGTGCTTGTACTGTTCATTTTGATTGCAGTCGGTTTTATTTGCGGTAAGAAGAAAATTATCACCGATTTTTCCGCCCGTCACATGACCGATATAGTATTGTATGTTGTGACGCCCTGCGTAATGATATCTGCTTTTCAGCGGGAGTTCTCGTTTGAACTTTTGAGCGGACTTATAATTTGCGTTGCCTGCTCTGCACTTATTTTCGCTGTGTCAATACTTATCTGTAACCTGATTTTTCATGATAAAGATGAAAGTCGTAAGGCTGTTATCCGCTTTGCAACAATCTATTCAAACTGTGCATTTATGTCTTTGCCCCTCCAGAAGGCAATTCTCGGTGATGACGGTTGGTTTTACGGCTCAATTTTCGTTGCCGTATTCAACATTTTTGTATGGACGCACGGACTTGTTTCAATGAGCGGTGACAAAAAACAGCTTTCATTCAAAAAGCTTGTTCTCAACCCCGGTCTTATCGGTGTTCTTCTTGCAATTATCCTGTTTATTACAGGCTTTAAGCTTCCGTACATAATCAGTCAACCGGTTGAATATCTTGCAGTTCTGAACACTCCGCTCCCAATGCTTATTATCGGTTTTTACCTTTCACAGGCTGACTTTAAAAAGGCGTTCACTGACAAGGGTGTATATTTTTCTTCGGCAGTCCGTCTGATTGCTTTGCCGATGATTACAGCGGTTGTAATGTCATTGTGCCGTGTCACACCCATAATTACCATGGCTTGCGTAATTGCCACATCAGCCCCTACTGCCGCAACAACAACTATGTTTGCAACAAAGTTCAACAAGGATGTTGAGCTGTCGGTTAGTATCGTTGCCGCAACTACGGTATTTTCACTTGCAACAATGCCGCTTGTCGTAATGCTTACGGGCATGATGAGCGGATTTAGTAGTTAATGTAAAATGGAAAATTGAAAATGGAAAATTATGGTCGGCGGTGTGCCACCGCAGACCTTTCGAGAAGATAGTTGAGATAAATGAATTGCATTGATGCCCGAAACGGCATTGATGCAATTTTTATTTTATATGAATTTAACTGTCTAATTGCAGAGGAAAACCGTATTCTCCCGTTAGTAATGGCAGAAAATTTATGTTAAATCCAATTCATAATATGTCTTATTATTATAAAACTATCTACACGAATTGGGAACGGCGGCTCGCCGTAAAAATATATGGAAATCTCGGCTAAAATTTGATATAATGAACACATAAAAATATATAATCCTTTGAGGGGGACTGTATTATGTCGAGAAATCCTATGCAAAAACAGAAGCTTTTGTATCTGCGGAAAATTCTTCTTGAAAAAACCGATGAAAATCACGGGCTGACTTCAAGTGAAATTCTGGCGGAGCTTGCGTTGTACGGAATTACTGCGGAGCGAAAAAGTCTTTACGATGATTTGCAGGTGCTTGAAAAATTCGGAATGGACATCTGCAAGAGCAAATCATCAACCGTTAAATATTATGTTGCAAGCAGAGAATTTGAACTGCCCGAGTTGAAGCTTCTTGTTGACGCAATTCAAAGCTCAAAATTCATTACCGAAAAAAAGAGCATTTCCCTCATTCATAAGCTTGAAGGGCTTGCAAGTGTTCACGACGGCAAGGAGCTGCAACGGCAGGTTTTTGTCGCAAACAGAGCCAAAACAATGAATGAACGAATTTATTATTCGGTTGACAAAATTCAGAATGCAATAGCACTCAACCGCAAAATCTCGTTCAAATACTACCGTTGGGAACTCGATTTTTCGGGAACGGAGCGAATTGTCAAGCGTGAAAAAATCAGGAACGGCGGATACACGGCATCACCGTGGGCGCTGTGCTGGGATGATGAGAATTACTATCTCATTGCCTATGACACCTGTGCCGACAGTATAAAGCATTACCGTGTTGACAAAATGGACGATATCGAGGTGCTTGACGATGAGCGTGACGGGGGAAAGACCTTTGAAAAATTTGATCCTGCAGATTATTCAAAGGGCGTTTTCTCAATGTTTGGCGGTGAAAAAGCTACGGTTAAGCTGTCGGTTGACAATGACTGCATAGGTGTTATTGTTGACAGGTTCGGCAGGGATATTTTTGTTACAAAGGAAAGCGACACAACATTCGGTGTATCGGTTGATATTATGACAAGCAAACAGTTCTACGCTTGGGTATTCGGTCTTGGCGGAAAGGTCAGAATTATATCACCGCAAAATGTTGTTGATGAATTTAAAAAGCAGCTTGAAAATGTAAACGATTCATTTTAATTGCTGTATGATTGGCAATATTTCATATTAAAATCGTTAAATAATAATGTCTGATTCGGAAACAATCATAACAATTATCAGTAGAAAAATTGATACATTATTGCGTAGAATAAAAAATCAATTAACATACAGCAGACAGCGGAATATTTAAAATTTGCACTAATTGCAGTTTATACATTTATTTTTTGCACATTTGTCGTAATTATTGACTTTATTGTGCATAAAGTCTATTATATTGTTGCAGTGATTATTTGTGTTGTTTTTAGACACAAAATGTTTGAAAACATAATTTTTTAGAATCGGGGTTATTATTATGAATTTTGATTTCTTGCGTTCGGCAACCGCATCCAGTTCAGCTTACAGAGTAGTCTGCGGTGAAATGATTATTGACAGCAATATGTGGAATGTTCACAACGAGGTTCTTGTGGCTGTTGTAAGGGACGGCTATATGACCGTTGAAATGGGTGCTGACACTTATTCGCTCTCAACAGGCGACATTTACTTTATTTCACCTAATCAGAGATACAAAATTAATAATACAGGCAACGCAAGAGTTGACGTTATTCTTCTTAACCTTTCAAATCCTGCATCGCTCACTCAGGAGTTTATTCCGCAGAGTCTGATCAGAGGTCTTGTAACAGGCAACTGCACTCACTTTGCAAAGGTTACGAGAGGCGACTACCGTTATAACAATCTTATTGACGATATGAACACGGTTATTTCTGCCGAGAACGAAAAGCACGAGTTCTTCCAGATTCTTGTTCACGGCAAAATGTACGACATTTTCTATATTCTTTTCTCATCGGGTCTTGTTAAGATTTGTGATGTTGAGGCTCAGGGCAAAAAGTACCGTGCTCTCCGCAGAATTACGGAATATATCAACAACAACTTCTGCGACAGCATTACTCTTGATACAATAGCTCAGACAACAGGTCTCAGCCGTTACTATGTGTCGCATCTCTTTAAGGAGCTTATGAATACAACATTTGTAAACTACCTTAACGAGCTCAGACTTACAAGAGCCGCAATGCTTCTTACTACAACGGACACTCCCGTTATCGAAATTGCAGGTATGTCGGGCTTCAATAACATTTCAAACTTTAACAGAGCATTCAAAATGTACTACGAAACAACACCTTCAAAGTACAGAAGAGCCGAGAAACAGTCATTTTAAATAAGTATTTTCAAAATAAAAAGCCGGTGCATATGCGTCGGCTTTTGTTTATGGTAATAATTTGTCCGCTTAGGTAATATTGTTTAAAAAAGGCAGTTCATTTTTGTAGAATGCTTAAATTGAAAATAAAAGCATACCGTGGTATAATTATTATGTGTGTGACAGCGTGTTTTTTTGTGCGTCATTTGTGTTTAGAAGTATTAAACGGCGGTGAAACGATGAAGTTTTTCAATAAAAATATAAACAAGGTTTTGTCGGTTGTGCTTGTTGTAGTATCCGTTTTGGTAGTTTTGCAGTTCGTCTGCTCAAACGGTACTCTCAATGCCGGAGAAACTCCGACAGAATCGGCAATGGCAAGAGTAAATCCGAATATTCGGAAGATTGTTCCGGCAACAACTGTTTCCGCAACAACCGTACCCGTTGAAACAACAACGGCAAAGCCTAAAGCAACCAAGGCAACAACTCAGCCTCAGACAAAAGCAACAAAGGCAACAAAAGCGACAACTCAGCCCGTGACAACAACACAGGCAACCGTTCCGTTTGCTACGGCAATTCCGCCGAAAGAGCCTGTCGATTACCAATCTCAATGGGACGCAGGTTATCTTGTGGCAATTGACAATCCGGACAAAACCTATGAATGCTCCAAGGTAACGCTTACCGATGAGGACAGGGATCTTCTTGAAAGACTTTGCATGGGCGAATTCGGTTCGGGCGGTTTTATAGGAGCGGCACTCATTGCTCAGTCGGTAAAAGATGCAATGTGCTTTGACGGTTATCCGACAGTTGCCTCGGTTATCGAGAACTGCCATTATACCGGCAGTACCAAAATCGGCACAAATCAGGAATGTATTCAGGCAGTAAGCTATATCTTTGACGAAAACAAGGATGCTGTTCAGCACCGCATTATGTATATGTATAATCCCGATATGGTTCAGAGCGCTTTCCACGAAAGTCAGAACTATATCCTGACATATCAGACTGTCAGATTTTTTGACAGGTGGGGGTATTGACGAAAATCCTTGATTTTCGTCAACTAAATTCACGCAAGCGTGAGCTGAATTTGCTATGCAAGCTAAATTATCCTGCGGATAGCTAAATTGTCCTGACGGACAGGTAAAAGTTAATAGTTAATAGTGAAAAGTTACGGTCGGGAAGATACATTGCAAAATGCAAAGCTGTATTTCCCGACCGTTTATTTTATCATAAAACTGTATACTATGTCTTTGCACTGTTGTATACTATGTTACTACACTGCACACCGTGTTCGCCCGTTCGTGTGCAATGCACACGATTGCACGCAATGCGTGCAAAATTGAATCCATAATTTGTGTTATTACCTACCGATGTCCGATGAACGCCCGTACTGCAATCAAAACTCAACAACCTATTTTTCCTCAATTTTGTCTGTCGGTTCGGTTTTTTCTTCGGAATATTTATCCTTGAAACCGTCAATTACTTCGCAGATGATTTTTGTTGATGTCATAAACATTACTCTGACTTTGAATTTTTTTCTGACATACTTATTGACTGCGCCGGCGCCCATTGTGCCGTTGGCTTTGGTGTACGGCGAATTTGCAATATAGCCGACCGTGCCGATGTTTTTCATCGTGACCTTAATTGCCTCGCTGTCATACGGGTTGTTGTGTTCCTTTTTGCATGTCAGCTTTTTGCCGATGCTGAACGGATTGAAACCGTAGTAATATTTCATTCCCGTGATTGTAACATAAACCTTTTTCATAATAATTTCCCCCTTTGATTTTGTGGATTATCGTCTGCGGCGATTTCTGCGGTGGGTGGGTTTCTTTTTTATCCCCATAATCGTCTTTACAGAACCCGATACAGCGTATGCCGTGAAGATGTAGACACAGAAATTCAGCATTGTTATTCCTCCTCGTTTTCATTTGCCTTCCTTACTGTATCTATATTTTATCAAAAGAGGTGTCCGATAAAACGGACTTTGGTAATGACCGCAAGCGGTCATTACAGTGAAATCGTCCTGTCGGACGGTGAAATTGCCCTATTGGGCAGTTGTGGTCGTGAAGACTGTCTGCAAAATGATAAACAAAAGTTCCCGATTAATTTGATTCGCTATGCGACTTAATCTGTAGGATACAAAACAAAAATGCATCAGAGCCTTACCGGGCATCTGATGCATTTTATTTATCTGACTGTCTTCTCAAATTACGGGCGGTGGTACACCACCAACCTTAATTTTCAATTTTCAACTTTCAACTTTCAATTTCCCATACGCTCGGGCGATTTTATTCTCGTATTTATAAAACTGTCTTCACGAACCGGGAACGGCGACTCGCCGTTATTTAAGTGTTTTCATACATTGCTTGAATGTTTCAATTACATACCATGCCTCATCGTCTGTGAGAGTTGAGTTCATCGGGAGGGTGAGCTGGTTTTTGTGCATATTATACGCATTCGGATAATCGGTAATCTTGAAACCACGCTTGCTGTATGCCGAAAGCAACGGCAATGGCTTGAAGTGGACATTGCACATTACGCCGTGGTCAGCCATCATATTATAGAACTTGTTACGGTATTCTGCGTCTTTGCCGATAAATCTTACAAAGTAAAGGTGACCGCTGCTGCGGTGGTTTTCATCGCAGTGATTAAGCACCTGAACAGGCAAATCCTTAAATTCTTCGTTGTAAAGCTTTATAAGTTGATGTCTGCGCTCAAGCATTTGATCGTAGCGTTCAAGCTGAGCCACACCGATTGCGGCAAGCACATCGGTCATATTACACTTGTACTGAGTGTCAACAACATCATATTCCCACGATGCGACTTTGTTTTTTTGATATGCGTCCTTGGTCTGACCGTGAAGCGAGAGAAGCATATACTGCTTGTACATTTCTTCCTCGTCAATTCCGTCATGTGAACGGTGAACAGCCGCACCGCCCTCGGCGGTTGTCATATTCTTTACAGCGTGAAAGCTGAAGTTTGTGAAGTCGGCAATTTCACCGCACATTTTACCGTGCCATTGCGCACCGAATGCGTGAGCGCCGTCAGCCATAACAATAACTCTGCCGAACTTTTCCTGAAGCTCGTTGCGTGGATTGAAAACGCCTTTCTTTCTTTCAACAGCCTCAAAAATACGGTCATAGTCGCACACAACACCTGCAAGGTCAACAGGAATGATAACCTTTGTATTGTGGTTGATTGCCGCCTCCATTTTATCGTAGTCCATTTCAAAGCTGCCGCTTTTGCAGTCAACCATAACAGGCTTTGCGCCCACATGGTAGATGATTGATGCGGTTGCCGTGTAGGTGTATGCCGGAACGATAACCTCATCTCCCGGACCGATGCCGAGAATACGCAGAGTAAGTTCGGCACAAGAGGTCTGCGATGAAAGACAGACAGCCTTTTCCGTGTGACATCTTTCTGCAATACGGCTTTCAAAAAGCTTTGTTTCGGGACCTGTTGTAATCCAGCCCGATTTCAGAACCTTTATAACTTCGTCAATTTCTGCCTGAGAAAGGTCAGGCGGCGAAAAGGGAATTTTTCTCATTTTTAATTTCTCCTCAGGTACAGCCGTGCATTAACCACTGCCGTACACAAACTATAGACAAATCTGAAAATATTTACACTCCATTATACAACGCAAGTCATAAAAAGTAAAGTTCCAAAATACCCAAAATATACTCTGAAAATGCGGTTTTGTATGGTGTATGAGCCGTATTGCAGTTGATTTTCAGCTTTTTTCGCTTTCGGATGCTTTCTTTTGCAGATATTTCTTTTTTGTTGCAAGACCGCCTCTTATGTGCCTTTCGCTTTTGTTGGTGTCAAGAATTTCCCTCACCTGTCGGTAAAGTGCAGGGTTAAGTACTTTTAGCCGTTGGCTGACATCCTTATGCACGGTGCTTTTGCTCACACCGAACTTTTTTGCCGTACTTCTCACGGTTGCCTTGCTTTCGATTATGTATTCACCGAGCATTGCCGCTCTTTCTTCTACGATACCTTTCACATACAGCCCTCCTGTCTGTCCTCCTTAGGGGGACATCTGTAATAGATTGTATGTGCAGACAGCGGATTGTATGACGGTATAGTTTAGTATGTTTTATTGCGTTTTATTGTGTCTTATTGCGTTTTATCTGTAGTTAAACTAAATTTTTGTATAAACAGACAAATTAGTGTTCATAACTTCGGTGTTTATGTAAATTGAATTGTTGTGTCTGTAAATGGTATAATTTAGTTGTAAAAGTCAGAGAAAATCAAATTTTTTTGTGCATTTTGCTTCTTTGGCTTGAGAGGAGAAATACATATGAAAAATATTAAAAAACCAGCGGGTAAATTATTTGCAATGATGCTCACGGTATCGGTTGCAGTATCCTGTGCGGTGTCAACGGGTATTTTTACAGCTTCGGCATACACAGCGCCGAAAGAGGGCAAAATTTTTTATAACAAAACAATGTACGACAAATACGGTAAGGCTGAAGGTATGGTTCTTGACAGCCTTAAAAATTTTGACGAGGAAATTGATATCAGCAGTCTTAATGTTCCGAGAAGCGATGTTGCGGAATTTTTTAAGGTGCTGACCTTGACTCATCCGGAGCTTTACTATGTGAATCAGGGATTTTCGTACTCCTACTATCCGTCAGAGGATAAGGTTACGTCAATCTATCCCGAGTACACAATCAGCAAGAGCGAGTATGCAACACAGAAAAAGTCGCTTGATAAAGAGGTTGAGAGAATTCTTTCGCTTGTGGACGAGAATATGACCGATTCCGAAAAGGCACTCGTAATCCACGATGAGCTTGCCATTATGAGCGAGTACAGCACATCGGATTACAACAAGGCTGATATTTACAATTCGCTTGTTGAAAAAACTTCCGTATGTCAGGGCTATGCACTTGCGTATTCCTACATGCTTTCACTTGTTGGAATAGACTCCGAACTTGTTGTTTCAAACTCAATGAACCATATGTGGAACAAGGTTCATATCGGCAACGCTTGGTATAATGTTGATGTTACATGGGATGATCCTATTAATGACCGACCGGGACACGCTCAGCATACATACTTCCTTTTGAGTGACAATGCCATTCAGAATCTTCCGTCAAAGCACTATGATTACACAATAAGCTACGGTGCAAATTCGACAAAATATGATAATTACGAAATCCATAATTTCGACACAAGGCTTTGCGAGGTTAACGGTGAATTTTACGGCTTTGTCAACAACAATTCTTCAGCTAACAAGGGTTCATTGTTAAAATACAAGCTTGACAGCAATACATATGAGAAAAAGCTGAAATTGAACGAAAGATGGAGCGCAGGCGGTAATTCCTACTGGATAAATACATTTATGAGCCTTGAAAAATACAACGATACTCTGTATTTTAATACCTCCGACGCCGTGTATTCATACGATGTTGAAACAGGCAGACAGGCAGTTGCCGCATCCGACATCAGCGGTGTGTCCGCATCATCAGGCAAGCTTTGCTACGGTATGGTTCTCAAGGGTGACGCAATGTATGTTGCCGTGTCGGATTCTCCGAACAACAAGGCAACTTTGCAGTATGTAAAAAGAGTTGACAAGGGCAACCTTGCAATCGGTATGACAAACTATGTTATGACTGCAAGCACCAATTCAGCCGAAAAGGCATATTACGGTGACGCAAACGGTGACGGCAAAATAAATATTGCCGATGCAACCGCAATTCAGAAAGCAATTGTGGGTATCATCAATCAGAACGAGATAGAGCGTATAAACTCTGATGTAAACTTTGATTCCGATATTACCGTCATTGATGCAACCACAATTCAGATGTATATTGTAGGGCTTATATAACGGCAAGCCGTTGGCAAATTGAAAATGGAAAATTGAAAATGGAAAATTTAGGACTGTGGTGTGCCACCGCAGTCCTTTCGAGAAGATAGTTAGATAAAGGAATTGCACCAATGCCCAATACGTCATTGATGCAATTTTTGTTTTGTATAGAATCTGTAGGGGTAGGGGCGTTCATTGGACGCCCGCCTGATGAAATTTTATGTTTATGCTCATATGCTTTGATGTGATGAAAATTGTGTATTGTCTGTAGCGGCGAACCGTGTTCGCCATTCAATTTATTTGTTTTAAATTTACATATCTTATAAATGAAATTAAGATTAACTTTTTGAAACGATTTTACAATCGTTTCAAATGGCGAACGAGGTTCGCCACTACAAAATAACGATAACTTTGCGACATCTATATAATTGGATTTAACATAAATTTTTTGCCATTACTTGCAGGCATATAATATCCGCCCATACAAATTTGCAACAACTTCCATATATACAAAAACGGTCGGGCGACAATGTTTTTTACTCTTGCAAATTGTCTTCCCGACCATAATTTTCCATTTTACATTTTTAATTTTCAATTTTATGCCCGAACCGTACACCGTTACTGTTCAATATCGCTATTGATTTACCCATGCAATTATGCTATAATTCTAAGGATATAGTGTATTAACGGAGGCTTTGGAATGCTGGATTCATATGTTGAAATTGACCTTGACAAAATCGGTGCAAATGCCCGTGCGATAACACAAAAATACAGCGACTACAAATATTTTATTGCCGTTCTCAAGGGTGACGGTTACGGTCACGGTATGGAAGTGGCAAATGAAATGTACAAAAACGGCATTAACTATTTTGCCGTGTCCTCTCTTGAGGAGGCTCAAAGCTTTCGTAAGGTCAACAAGGACGCTCCGCTTTTGTGCCTGCATCCGGTTCATCTTTCGAGAATTGAGGAGGCAAAGCGGCTTAATCTCACCATTGCCGTGAATGAGCTTGACTACCTCAAAAGGTTGCTTGATTTGAACATTGACTGCAATTTCAAGGTTCATCTCCAGATTGATACAGGATTTAACCGCCTCGGCTTCAAGGATAAGAACGAGGTTAAAACTGCCGTTGATATGATTAACGGTTCAAATTTTGTTCTTGAGGGAATTTATCAGCATTTTGCAACAGCCGGAATTTTTGATCTCCATTGGGACGAGCAGGTCAGAAACTTCAAGGAGCTTACATCGCTTATTGATTTGAATAAAATCCCGATTGTCCATATGGGCAGTTCCGTTTCAATGCTCACTCACCCGAAACAGCCTTTTACAACAGGCGTGAGAATGGGCATTGCAATCTACGGCTACAATGTTGCCCCCGATTCTCTTTCAAATTCGCCAAAGGACAAACTTCGCAAAATGCGAAACAATTACTTCATTAAGAAGTACAACATCAGCGAAACATATTTTGATGTAAAGATAGATTTACAGCCGGCTATGAAGATGAAAACCCGTATTCTTCAGCTTAAAAAGGTGAACAAGGGCGAGTGGTTCGGCTACAATGCGTCATATACGGCAGATGAGGATATTATTCTTGCAATTCTTCCTGTCGGCTACAACAACGGCATCGGTCACGCAAATCACGGCAGACAGGTTGTTATCAACGGCAAAAAATATTCTGTTGTCGGTGAGATGTGTATGAATATGACGGCTGTTAAGGTTGATTCATCGGTAAAAATTGATGACGAGGTAACACTCCTCGGTGACGGCATAACCGTTGGAATGTTCGGCAGAAGTTCGGGTATGGGCAATGCCGAGGCGCTTGTGAATATAGGCAAGAACAATCCGAGATTTTATGTAAAAGACGGTAAGGTTGTAAAGGAGAAGTAAGATGGCAGTTTCGGTACACAAATGGCTTTTGAATAAATTCAGAGATATTAACCACAGCAGAATGGATAAGCACATTGACATTATCGCCAAGAACAGCGGTAAGTCAAAGGCTTATATCAAGTTCGACATAATCCGTAACTTTCTCATCAGAGGCACAGGCTACACGGACTATTTCCGTTGCGATTTTATCAATCTTTCGGCTAAAGAGAAAAAAACCTTTGTAACTGCAAAAACTTTCTACAAAATTCTTGAATATCTCAACGATGAGGAATATATCGTTCTTCTTCGTGACAAGCTTGTTTTTGATGAGCTTTTCAAAAAGTATCTCAAAAGAGATTTCATCAACCTTCGCACAGGCAGTAAGGAAGATTTCAGGAAGTTCCTTGACGGCAGAGAAACCGTTTTTGCAAAAGATCCGACAGGCGAGGGCGGTCACGGCATTTCAAAAATCACCGTTGCCGATGTAAAGGACAGCAACAAGCTTTATGATGAACTCAAGGCAAACGGTCAGCTTCTTGTTGAGGAAGCAATCGTTCAGAGCGATGACCTCAACGAAATCAATCCGTGCGTTGTAAATTCATGGCGAGTTGTTACGCTCTATAAGGACGGCAAGGCACATATAATAAATAACGCTCTCCGTATCAATCAGGACGAGTCGAATGTTATCGGCTGTACAAATGACCTCTACCTCAGCCTTGATGCAGACGGCAGAATCGACAGTAATGTAATTGACGACTATGGCAATGTTTATGACAAACACCCGATGACAGGCAAAAAGTTCTCCGAGGTTAAGATTGCAGGCGTTCGAGAGGCTCTTGACATGGTTGTTGAGGCAGCGGAAAAGATTCCGCAGGTGAGATATATCGGATGGGATATCGCCTTTTCAAAGAACGGTCCCGTTATGGTTGAGGGCAACGAGTACCCGGGCTACGGACTTTTGCAGTTCTATAAACTAAAAGGCAAACGCACAGGCCACCTGAAAGAAATCGCCGATGTCCTCGGTGACGAGATGAATAACATTAAGCTTTGATTAAGAAAACAGCTCAATTTGGAGGAACAACAATGAAACGAAAAAAATTCAGATTGGGTGAACTGTTTTGTGGTCCTGGTGGAATTGCATGTGGTGCGATTCACGCAAAAAGTGATAATAAAACTTACTCAATTGAACATGTATGGGCTAATGATTTCGATCTGGATACTTGCGAAACCTATCGTAAAAACATTTGCCCTGATTCTCCTGACACGGTGTATTGCTGTGATGTAAGAGAATTAGATATAAACAAGTTGCCTTCTATTGATGCTTTTTGCTACGGATTCCCTTGTAATAGCTTTTCTAATGTAGGGGAACATAAGGGCTTTGATAACGAAAAATACGGTCAATTGTATTGGTATGGTATAGAAGTGTTAAAGATACACAGACCAAAGTGGTTTGTAGCTGAAAATGTATCAGGTATTCGTTCGGCAGGTTCGGGTGATTTTAAAGTGATTTTAAATGACATGCGTGCCGCCGGATATAAATTGAATGTGCATCTTTACAAAGCAGAACAATATGGTGTGCCTCAGAGAAGGCACAGGGTAATTATTGTTGGAATACGCAATGATATATCAATAAAATACCATGTTCCTGATCCGTCTGCATATGCAGGTTGTGATATTTCATCCAAAACAGCACTTGCTAACATTCCTGCTAATGCTACTAACAATGAAGTTCGTAATTTATCGAAAAAAGTAGTTGAAAGACTTTCTTTGATAAAGCCCGGTGAAAATGTTTGGCAGGCTGAGAAACGGTTAGGTGATGCGTTCCCTGATGAATTGAAAATTCATACGAAAACTAAGATTAGCCAGATTTACAGAAAATTGCATCCGGATAAACCAGCATATACTGTGACAGCCTCAGGTGGAGGTGGAACATTTATGTATCATTGGACAGACAGAGAATTGACAAACAGAGAAAGAGCAAGAATACAGACATTTCCCGATGATTATGAATTCGTTGGTAGTTATAGTAGTGTGAGAAAACAGATTGGCATGGCTGTTCCCTGTAAGTTGTCTGAGATAGTTATAACTGCCATATTAAACTGCTTTTCAGGAATAAAATACCCATATGTTGAGGCAAATATGGAGGAAGATTTATGATAAATCAGAAACTATTCACATCAAATTTTGACGACCCAGTTTTATATGCACCGGCAAATCTGAAATCTGATAATCCATGTTCTTCTCTGAAAATAATAACAGCTTTTACAGATTGCGACAGAATTTCAACGCATATGATTCATCTATCAGATGGAATGAAGAATAAACAATTAGTGAAAGGGTTATCAGTAGAAATACTTCTGGGCATGACAAAGTACAGCTTGTCAAAAAAGAAACATGAAGATATTTGCCGTATTTTAGGATTTATTAATGAATCGAAAGATATGCCAAAAGTGTCATGTCGATATATATGTAAAGGTGCTGAAGTACACTCCAAAATGTATATTTGGTCTCAATTGAATGGATGTTCTAAAGAAATTCCAAGATTAGCTTTTTGTGGCTCTTTGAATTATACGATGAATGCTTTCTATAAGCGAAGGGAATCGGTAAGTGTTTGTGATTCTTTACAGGCGTATAAGTATTACAGAGAACTTTTGCCTGACACAATAGATTGCTTTGATCCAAATGTTTCTCAGCAAATTAAAAATGTCAACAACAAAAAAGCGGATACTTACGAAGAAGTGGACTTTTCAGATGATGAATACGCAGTTTACGATTCGATGATACCAATTGATACTTTAAATGTATCGTTGCTTGTCGCAAGTGGAAAGGATACCGGATATGGTTCCGGAATTAATTGGGGAATAAGAAGAAACGGAACTAAAAGAGATAAAAATCAATCCTATATACCATATAATAACAATGATAAAAAAGAAGGTTTCTTTCCTGACAGAATTAATCCTAACGATAAAAATTGCCCTATGTTCAAGGTAATAACAAAGGATTTTGGTTCTTTTCATATGAGAATGGCACAACAAGGAAATAAAGCGCTTCATAGTGTTGAAAGTAATGCAATACTTGGTGAATGGATTCGTAAAAAAATCGGCACACCGTCTGGTGGATTTGTTACAAAACAGATGTTGGAGCATTATGGCAAAACATATGTAACATTTAGAAAGTATAAAGACGGTGTCTATCTTTTGGATTTTTAAGTAGTATTGTTATCCGAAATATTAAAAACGCAAGAGGGTATCAACATCCTCTTGCGTTTTTATTAATGGGTAAACCCATTAATAAAAATAAGCACTAACCATTATGGTTAGTGCTTATTGGATGGTTGCGGGAGCCGGATTTGAACCGACGACCTTCGGGTTATGAGCCCGACGAGCTACCGAGCTGCTCTATCCCGCGATATACAACTCTGCTGTTTTTTACAGCTTTATTATTATAGCATTATGTAAAGGTTGTGTCAATAGCTTTTTGCATATTTTTTTATTTTATGCTTTGCCCGGCTTTTTGACTGAATTTATTTACATTTTAATCTTAGTTTTTTAAGGGTATGTACACAATTGTATGGCGAAACAGATGCAAATAAAAGATTTAAATGCCTGTTGAAACAAAAGTGAGATTGTGCAAAATAATGATTTATATGTGTTCAGCTTATATGTGTTTAGCACGGTGAATTTGATATATTGATTGCAGATTGCTTTTGTGGTACAATTACCGTGTGAATTTGCGGAATTTTTAAATTGCGACAAATACAGATGAGAGGGAATTATGGGAAAGAACAAAACACGCAGTAAATCTGCACTTAAACAAAACAGTGTCACAGCTGAAAACAAAAGGCTCGGCGATGACGGAAACATTAATTTTACTTTTAAAATTTTGTCGGCAATCGGCATTATTATCATAGTTTCGGGGCATTGCTACAACGGCGGTGTGTCGCTGATGTACGATTGGTTCCCGAAGTATTCGTACAATCTTGCCTTGTTCGTTTTCATTTCGGGCTATTTTTACAAGGAAAAACACGAGGAACATATTTTCAAATATATATGGGGACGGACAAAACGCTTGTTGATTCCTGCGTATCTATGGAATATTGTTTACGGAATAATCGCATTCGCACTTACTCAGGTCGGCTATACGATTGCTCAGGGCAAATTTGATCTGTACAACCTTTTTGTTATGCCGTTTATTGACGGCGAAAGTTTTGCCTACAACCTCGGTTCGTGGTTTGTGTATCCGCTGTTCTGTGTTTATGTTTTTAACATACTGTTTCGCAAACTGCTCAAAAAGGTTCACAGGGGCAACGAGTATGTCATTCTTGCCGTGTATCTTGCAATCGGAATTTTCGGTGTGCAATACTGCATTTGGAATCCTGCCCCAAAGGGTGCGTTGCTGTTGTTGTTCAGGTCAATGTTTTTTCTGCCGTGTTTTGAGTTTGGCAGATTTTATCACGAAAAGCTTGGAAAACACGATAATCTCAACAGCGTTGCATATTTTGCAATCGTTCTCGGAGTTCAGCTTCTTCTCCTCACATTCTGTGAAAATCTTGAATACACTCCGTCAAAGTGTGTGAAGTTTGACAACGGCTGCGTCCTTCCTTATGTAACCGCAATCACGGGCATTGCGTTCTGGCTGAGGGTTGCAAAGCTGATTACTCCGATTATCAAGAACAAAAAGCTTGTCAGGATGATTTCGGACAATACCTACAGCATTATGATTCACCACATTTTTGCCTTTATGATTGTAAAATGGGCGTTCTGGGGATTGAGCGTAATTACACCGCTGTTCAAAGATTTCGATATTTTAAAACTCAAGTCAACAATCTGGTACATTTATCGTCCGAACGGCTTAAATTTTTACTGCATAATCTACCTTGCCGCAGGAATATTCATTCCGATTCTTATAGGAACGGTTACGCACAGGATATTTGAATTTATGAAAGAGCATACCTTGAAGAGTATGCAAAAAAATAAGTCGGACAGGTAAAGTAAACAAAATTGAAAAAGTCGTAAAATAATGCTTTTTTTACAGGCTTTAAAATGAATAAAAAATAAGCTGTATGTGCATTGTTACAAAATAACACGGCTTGTATTGTGCAATATTTGCCTTTAAAGCTGTGCGACTGAACAACTTGCACTAAAAGGTAAAATAATATTTATTCATTTCGCCGTAGCAAAAAACATTAATTTGTGTTACAATATTTCATTATAGTATTTAGCGGAGCAGATATGCCGATATACAGAATAGCTGATTTGAATGTTGAAGTTAATCCAAAATTTAAAATATGCAGGAAACGGCTTGAAAGCTATGCCGTTAAGTCGAATGAATCAGGAAAGACCGACATTGCAATATCGGTTTCGGATGACGAAATCCGTGAGCGTCTCAGGCTTTCCGACAACCTCAGCGAACAAGGTGCGGAGGATGTTCTGATACTCTCAAAATTCTGCAACGCCGTGCTTGACGGATTTGACGGATTCTTTTTTCATTCGTCCTGTCTTGAGCTTGACGGCGAGGGATATGTTTTTTCGGCAGTCAGCGGAACGGGCAAGTCTACCCACACGGCTCTGTGGCGAAGGCATTTTGGCAACAGGGTGACGATGATTAACGATGACAAGCCGGTTATACGAAAATGTGACGGAAAATTTTATGCTTACGGAACTCCGTGGATGGGGAAAGCTGACATAGGAACAAATACAAAAGCACCCGTTAAGGCTGTGTATATTCTTCAGAGAGCAGAAGAGAACACGGCAGTCAGGGTGTTGCCGTCACATGTTATGAAACAGTTGCTTGAGGCAACGGTTATTGATGTTGAGCGGAGCAGAATGGAAAAGCTGCTTGAATTGCTTGATGAGTTCTTTAAGGAAACACCGTTGTTTTTGCTCGGTTGTAATATGGATGAAAGTGCTGTTATGACGGCTTACAATGCCGCAAGCGGCGGATAAGGCTATGGAAATTTCAGAAAGCGGAGGAATATAAGATGGAATTTGTTCAGGTCGTTTCGGTTGAAAATATGAGAAAAAGCGACGCAAGGACGATTGCGGAGCATACTCCTTCGGCGGAGCTTATGTACAGAGCCGCACAGGGGATTTTTAATTCGGCAAAGTTTGTGGGCAAGGTTGCCATAGTTTGCGGTAAGGGCAACAACGGCGGCGACGGTTATGCGCTCGCCTGTATTTTATGTAAAAACGGCTTTACACCGACAATTTTCAGAGCAAGCGACGGCTTTTCAAAGGACGGCCTTTACTATTATAAAACCGCAATGTCGCTCGGTGCCGAGGAGATGCCGATGTCACAGGCGGCGGCTTTCACGGGATTTGACATTGTAGTTGACTGTCTGCTCGGAACAGGCTTTTCGGGTGAATTAAAGGGTGAAATGCTTGAAGCGGTTGAGCAGATTAATATGACAAATGCCTATGTTATAAGTGCAGACATCAACAGCGGAATCAACGGTGACACGGGTGTGTGCAGTACGGCGGTAAACTCGGATCTTACCGTTTCAATCGGTTCGTTCAAGACAGGCTTGTTCCTCAATGACGCACCGTATTACATCGGTTCAGTCACAAACTGCGATATCGGAATCAGCCTTATTGAAGATGAATACAAGCTGATTGACTATTCTCTTTTGCATATGTTTGAGGGCTACGGCTCTCTTGTTATGACTGCGGAAGAATTTTTTGAAAAGTACGGCTACGAGCCTTCAAGGTGCAATGTTGCACGCTGTGTTGAGGAAATCAGCAAAAAAGAACGCAGAACAGTTGTAGTAAAAACAGACCATTCTGCGGTAATTGCGGATCTTAAATATATTTATTTTTGCGCTGACTATGTTATTAACAATTGATTGATTTTAATTGAGTTGAGGATGAAACCATGAAGTACAAGAAGGTGTTGTTACCGCCCGAGCCGTATTACAGCGGCAGGGTTACAAGATATCCGGACAGAAAAGTTGCCTTTGAAGCAGGACTCAGGTGGCATGGTTCATATGAAATTTCCTATATAAAAAAAGGTAAGGTAAGGCTTAACAAGCTTGACTGTGAAATTATTCTCAATGCGGGCGATGTCTATGTTCTTAACAGTCAGGAGGTTCATTCCTATGAGGACATCGGTGAGGATACTCAGGCTGTTATGCTCAATATCATTCCAAAGGCAATTGCACCGTATGTTGACGATCCGCATATTGTGCCGAGTTTCAAACAACCCGAGGGCGAAGCTCTTGAGTTTATCAGAAAAACAATGGACATATTACATGGATATGAAGAGTACAAGAGCAAGCTTATCAGCATGAAGGTGAGAGCGGTGATGTACAGCGTTGCGTACTATCTCATCCGTGATTGCATTGACAACGATATACAATATGTTCACGGTTCTCAGGCTGATGATTTTGACTGCGCCAAAAGTGCTATCAGATATATGCACGATAATTATAAACACGAAATCACGCTCAATGAAATCGCCAATTATGTAGGCATGACGCCTGCTCATTTTTCAAAATATTTTAAGGATAAAACAGAAGAAACATTTTCAAAGTATCTTCGCCGTGTTCGTCTTGAACACGCTATTGATGATTTGAGAAACAAAAAAATCACCGTCAGACAGGTGGCGATTGAAAACGGTTTTCCAAATGTAAATTCATTTATCCTGTCCTGCAAGTCCGAATACGGCAGAACTCCTGCGGAACTTAGGAATTACAGCGAGAAGAACTGACGGCGAGCCACCGTTCTCGGTTCGTGAAAACAGTCGCTTCAAGGCGAGAGCTTTTTAAATTGAAAATTGAAAATGGAAAATTGAAAATTGCGGTCGGCGGTGTGCCACCGCAATCTATTCGAGAAGATACTCGGATAAAGGAATTGCATCAGATGCCCGAATACGGCATTGATGCAATTTTTGCTTTATATGAAAGTAATAGGGGCGAACCGATGTTATACAACCGTCACAACACCTATTTCAACTTGATTATTGATTCTGGGGATGAATACGGGGTTGCTCAGACCTGCGCAGACAATCATTTTTGTGCCGTCAAGGTCAAATTCGCCTTTGTCATATTTCGGAAAAAGTCCCTGATTCGGAGCGATTACTCCGCCGATGAACGGCAATTGAATCTGTCCTCCGTGGGTGTGACCGCAGACGATTAAGTCTATGTCGGTTTTCTTTGCGTCCTCGGCAATGTATTCGGGCTGGTGGTGCAGAAGAATTGTGAAATTGTTCTTTGCTTTTTCGGCAAATTCTTCCCACAGCGTTCTTGACGGAACATCGTCATCGGGAGTGTAGAACTCATAATAAGGGTAGTCGCTCATTCCGCCGATAAGCACACTCTTGCCGTTTTTGGTGAATTTTATGTATTCATTATCGAGCAATACAGCGCCTGTTGAATTTGTTTCGCTTTTAAAATCCGTTCCGAATTTGGCGGCATTGTCACGCTCATGGTTGCCGAGACAGCAGTATGTGGGTGCAATTTTTGAAAGCTTTTCAAGCACATCTTTCATCTTCGTTGTGTCGGGATTGCCACGGTTGACCATATCTCCGCAAACTGCAATAAAATCGGGATTCTGTTCCTTTACAAGCTCTGCAAGGCCTGCGTTCTTTTCTCCGTATTCCTTGTTGTGCAGATCCGTGATGACAACAAATTTCAGCTTTGCGTCGTTCTTAGTATTGTTTACACAGTAATTTGTGATTGCAATTGTGTTGTCACAGTAAACGCCCCATATTACGAGAGTCACAAACAGCGCAAGTATTATTGCTCCGAGAATTATCGAAAAATTTTTCATTCAATTTACCGCCCATATTAAGTATGGTATTATTTTAGGCTCGTTTTGTGCGGTTGTCAACAAATGTGTGTCGAACAAGTCTGATTATTACTGTTCCTTGTGCTTTGATTGTCGGATTTTGAGTTGATTTAGTAATTGCTTTGTTTGACATTCCTTTTGCACTGTTGTATAATAAATCATAATTGTATTTATATGTTACTCGGGAAATTTACACAAAGTTAAACAGAAGAGGTATGGGTTATGAAGAAGATTAATTTGCGTAAGATGTTTCTGGCTCTCGCAGATGTGTTTATTATCGTTGTCAGCGGTATTCTTGCAAATTATATTCTCTTGCTTGTCGGCTACATAGGTACTGCTTCAAGCAAAGGCTTGTTGAGCTATATTGTTATTGATCTTGTCATGTGTCTGTTTACGCTTTATATAAGCGGAACATATTCAAAATTGTGGCGATACTTTAACGCAAAGGACTATATTGTGTGCGGAACTGCCGTCTTTTCGGGGTTTACGCTCGGCTTTGTAATCTCGTTGTTTTTGCAGATTCCGCAGAGAAAGATTTTTTGTATAGTACATTTCGCAATAGCCCTTGTCGGAATTCTTGCATTCCGTTTTGTTTTCAGAAGGGCTTTTCTTGACCTTACCGAGGCAGGAAGGGCAGAGGGCGGAGAGCGCACCCTTATTGTGGGCGCAGGCAATGCCGGCAGAATGATTGTTCGTGAAATTCACAATGCGAAAGAGCAGAATGATGTTAATAATCCTTCAAAAAGCATCATTCCGGTATGCTTTGTCGATGATGATTTGAAAAAGCTGAATCAGAAAATCGAAGGAATCCCCGTTGTCGGAACCTGTCCCGAAATTGTTAAAATATGTGATGAATACCGCATAGACAATATTATTGTTGCAGTTCCGTCATGTGAGGAAGATGAGAAGAGGAAGATTCTTGACTACTGTTCCGCAACAGAGTGCAAAATCAAGATTATCCCTTATCTCGGTGAGCTTTTGTTTGATGACGGGCATACACAGCTTATTTCACAGGCAAAGGAAATCAAGATTGAGGATCTTCTCGGCAGAAAACCCATTGAGTTTGACCGAAAGGAGATTCATGACCTTATCAACGGAAAGATTTGTCTTGTTACAGGCGGCGGCGGTTCAATCGGCAGTGAACTTGTAAGACAGATTGCAAAGAATAATCCGAAACAAATCATCATTGTTGATATCTACGAAAACAACGCATATGACATTCAGCAGGAGCTTGTGCTTGAATACGGCACAAAGCTTAACCTTGTAACGCTTATTTCATCGGTTCGTGATTACGACAAAATGGAGCTTATCTTCAAGACATATCGCCCCGAACTCGTATTCCACGCTGCCGCTCACAAGCATGTTCCGCTTATGGAAACCGTTCCCGAGGAGGCTGTAAAGAACAACATCTTCGGCACATTCAATGTTGCAACCCTTGCAGAAAAGTACAAGGCAAAGAAGTTTGTTATGATTTCAACCGACAAGGCTGTTAATCCGACAAATGTTATGGGCGCAACAAAGCGTGCGTGCGAGATGATTATTCAGTACAAGGCGCAGCACAGCACAGATACCGAATTTGTAACAACAAGATTCGGTAATGTTCTCGGCTCAAACGGCTCGGTTATTCCGCTGTTTCGCCGTCAGATTGAAAACGGTGCGCCCGTTACCGTAACACATCCCGATATTATCAGATATTTCATGACTATTCCCGAGGCTGTTTCGCTTGTTCTTGAGGCAGGTGCAATGGCAAAGGGCGGTGAGATTTTTGTTCTTGATATGGGTGCTCCCGTCAAGATTACAACCCTTGCCGAGAACCTTATCAGAATGTACGGTAAGGTTCCGTACAAAGATGTTCCGATTATCTTCACGGGACTTCGTCCGGGCGAAAAGCTTTTTGAGGAGCTTCTTATGGACGAAGAAGGTCTTAAGTCAACACAGAACAAGAAAATTTTCATAGGAAATCAAATTAAAATAGACGAAACAGATATGCTGTCAAAGCTTGAGGTTCTCAAAAAGACCGCAGAAAACAATGACAGTGAAAAGACAGTTGAACTTTTGGCAGAACTTGTACCTACTTTTTGCCACAAGGTCAATGATTAACCGAAAAGGAGAAATTTTATGTGCGGTATTGTAGGTTATGTAGGACCTAAGGATTGCAGTGAGGTGCTTGTTAATGCTCTCACAAAGCTTGAATACAGAGGCTATGACTCGGCAGGTATTGCGGTTTTTGATAACGGAGAAATCAAGACCGTAAAGACCAAGGGTAAGCTTCAGGACTTAAAGGATAAGCTTGCAGAGGTCGGCACTCCGAAAGGTCATGTCGGCATAGGTCACACCCGTTGGGCAACCCACGGCGAGCCTTCGGATGTAAACTCACATCCACACAGCGGTACAAGGGTTACAATCGTTCACAACGGTATTATTGAAAACTATATGGAGCTTAAAGACTTCCTCATCTCAAAGGGAAGAACTTTTTTAAGCGACACAGATACAGAGGTTGTTGCTCAGCTCCTCGACTATAAATACAACGGAAATCCTCTTGAAACAATTGACAGTGTAATGGCTGAGCTTAAGGGTTCGTTTGCACTCGGAATTATGTTCAAGGATTTCCCCGACAGAGTTTTTGCGGTTCGTCGTGAAAGTCCTCTTATTGTAGGCGTTGCAGAAGGCGAGTGCTTTATTGCGTCCGATGTTCCCGCAATTCTTCAGTATACACGGGATTATTATCTTCTTGACCATGATGAAATCGTAACACTTTCACCTGACGGTGTTTCGTTCGTTGACGAACACCTTGATCCGATTGAAAAGGAACTTCAGACAGCCGACTGGGATATGGAGGCTGCCGAAAAGGGCGGTTATCCGCACTTTATGATTAAGGAAATCAACGAACAGCCCGAGGCTATCAGAACAACGATTATGCCGAGAATCAAAGAGGGACTTCCGTTTCTTGAGGAGTGCGGCATCACAACGGAAACAATCAAGAATTTCAAAAATATCACAATCGTTGCCTGCGGTACTGCTATGCACGCAGGTATGGTCGGCAAGTATGTTATTGAGGATATCGCAAGAGTTCCCGTAAATGTTGACATTGCGTCCGAGTTCCGTTACAGAAATCCGATTGTAGGCGAGGGCGACCTTGTAATCATCATTTCACAGTCGGGCGAAACAGCCGACAGCCTTGCCGCAATGCGTCTTGCAAAGCAGAAGGGTGCAAAAACTCTTGCAATCGTAAATGCAAAGGGCAGTTCAATTGCCCGTGAGGCGGATATGCTCATCTACACACTCGCAGGTCCCGAAATTTCCGTTCCGTCAACAAAGGCATACATCACACAGCTTTCCGTTATGTATCTCTTTGCCTTTGAGCTTGCTCTTGCAAAGGAAACAATCAGCACAGCCGAGTGCAAGCGACTTGTTTCGGCTCTTACAAAAATGCCTGAGGCAGTTCAGTATGTAATCGACAACTGCGAGAATATCTGCAAGTTCGTTGCTACAAAGCTTGTCGCAACCGACAGCTTGCTTTACATAGGCAGAGGTCTTGACTATGCCCTTTCAATGGAGGGTTCGCTCAAGCTCAAAGAGGTTTCGTACATTCACTCAGAAAGCTATGCCGCAGGCGAGTTGAAGCACGGCACAATTTCGCTTGTTGACGAGGATGTTCCCGTTATCGCCGTTGCAACTCAGACAGATATTATCCCCAAGACAATCAGCAATGTTGTTGAGGTTAAGTCAAGAGGAGCAAAGGTTATTCTTGTTTGTACAGACGCCTGTGCAAGAGAACTCAAGGACGGTGTTGCGGATTATGTTATCGAAATTCCGCATACAGACGAGCTTCTTATGCCGATTACAGCGGTTGTTCCGCTCCAGATTCTTGCTTATTACACATCAATCAACAGAGGTATTGATCCCGATAAGCCAAAGAACCTTGCTAAGTCGGTTACTGTAGAATAAACGGCGGTCTTGTATTTAATTGAAAATTGAAAATTGAAAATGTAAAATTTCGGTTGGCGGTGTGCCACCGCAGTCAATTCGAGAAGATAGTCAGATAAAGAAATTGCATTGATGCCCGATACGGCATTGATGCAATTTTTGTTTTATATGAAAGTGAATGTTTATTTATATAATTTTAATTTGTACAAATCTTTGCGTGGTTATCTGCAGGCGGATAATATCCGTACATACAGTTTTGCAACAACTTCCGTATATAACAAAAATATACAAAAACAGTCGGGCGACAATGTTTTGCATTCTTGCAAATTGTCTTCTCGACCATAATTTTCCATTTTCCATTTTCCATTTTCAATTTTATGCACGCTCAGGCGTAATATGTTCTTTAATATCATACTGTATTCACGAATAGGGTGCTCTTGTTTTCAAATTTAAACGGTAAAAACCTTGTATTTTTTTGACAGATTATGTATAATTAATTAGATATACATTCTAAAAAGCAGTATTGATGAATCTAATTTAGTTTCGGGGGAATATACGGACATGATGAAAACTGTTTTTAAAAGAGCTGTAACGCTTGCAATTTGTGCCGTAACGGTATTTTGCGGTATTTTTGCCTGTTCAGGCGCAACAAAAGATTACGAGATTCCGCAGATTGACGATATGACGCTTTCAATGCCTGACGGTATGAGCGCTGTTACAAGGGACAGTAAAAGCACAGATAAATATTTTTCCGTTTTCGGTCTTGACTATGACACAACAATGAAAACCTTTCAGAACGGAAATATCTATCTTCAGGGTATGGATAACATGTCATCGGTTATTCTGACCGTGACAATGACAAAAAATGAGAGCAGCGAGAATGTCGGCAACTATGCTCAGCTTTCTTCAAGCGAGCTTTCAAATATACGCAACAATTTTCTTAATTCCGACGAGTATCGGAGCTGTACTCCCGACCAAAAAGAAAAAGCTGTGTGGCTTGTGTTTGACGCAACTGCTCAGAGCAGTAAGGGCGATGTGAAAACCTTTGTTGCCAACACGGTTTATGACGGTATGAACATTAATATCACAATGCAGAGAACAGAGGGTGATGTTACAACCGTTGACTACGATACTTTTTCCAAAATTGTATCTTCGGTAAAATTCAGCGACCTGCCGTTTTCAAAGGGATTTATTCCGTACATAATCATCGGCGGCGGTGTTGTTATCCTTATCTTGATTGTTCTCATCATAATTTTTGCCGTGAGAATCAGAAAGCATAAAAAGGCTAAGAAGAATAACGCTATTCTTGAGGAGCTTGCAGTCAAGTATAAACTCGGTGAAAAGGGTACGGACTACGACATTGACAATTTTGACGATTCTCCCGAAAAGCCCGATAAACGCTCAAAGAAAAAGCAGAAATATGCGGAAGAGGTTGAAGAAGAACCGGCTTTGCCGGGCAGAAGATATGCTCCCGAGCCGATAATCGAAAATATGGAAGAACCGGAAGAAATTACAAGTGAGTATTCAAACTTTGGTTATGACACGGATGATGCCAAGGAAAAAGAAATTGACGAGATAATCAACTCCGCAAAGGCTTACAAGAGTGAGCTTGAGCGTGAGGCATATAAAAACAACTACGGTTACGAGGAAAACAGCACGGAGGACGAAAAAAAAAAAGAGCCTACCGCAGCAGATACCTCAGAGACTGAACCCGAAAAAATTGACGAAAACGAAAAAGATAACGCAGAAACACCTGAAAAACACGAGGACATAAGCTCTTCGTCAGGGCCTACACTCGTTATCCCCGAACCCGAACACGATCTTTTTGAAACAAGCGAGCCTGACGATATCGACCGTGAGGACGATGCCGATGTTGAAGAAACCGAGGAGGTTTCCGAACAAAAGCATCCGCTTGAAAAAAAGGTTGACAAGTACGCAAACATCATTTTCGGCAGTGACGATCCCGAGGAGAAAACCGGGGAAGAGGTTGATGATGAGGAGCTTGTAAGGGCAAAGGCTAAGAAAAACAAGTTTGACAGCGGTTATGACTTTTTTGACGAAGCTCCCAAAAAGTCAATGGGGGTTATCAAAAGCTCAGACCTCAGAGATGCCGAGGACGTTGATGTTATCGGCGAGGTTGAAAGAAAAGCAGAAACCGTAAAGCAGAACGCTCTTGAAAAAGAGAATAATAAAGAAACCGAGGGTGAACCGACCGATAAACGGTCAACGGAAGAGGTTCTTGCCAATGTAGGCAAAAACATCGGTAACGCTCTCAGGGGCTTTGCAGGCGGAGTGAAGAATTTTGGCATTCACTGCGGATATTTCTGCAAGAATGTTTCAATAATGATAAAGCGTAAGCGTGCAATTGCCAAACGCAAAAAGGCAGAGGAAGAGAGAAGAGAGAGAGAAAGACAAAAGGCAGAGCGTGCAAGAATGCGTGCCGAAAGAGGAGAAAGCGACGGACTTGTTCAGGTTCACAGCAGAACCGACCGCCGCCCACAGCAGAATCACCGCCCTGCAAACAGAAACAAGAGAAGATAATTTCTTTTCTTAACGGAGGAAAAACATGGAAATGCTAATTAAAAACGCAGTGGTTGTTTCCCCTGCCGACAAGCTTAACGAAAAAACAGATATTCTCATAAAGGACGGTGTGATTGCCGAAATCGGCAGCGGCATTACATCAGACGGAGAGATTATTGATGCAGACGGTCTTTGTGCCGTTCCGGGATTTGTTGATATGCATGTGCATCTTCGTGATCCCGGTCAGACTCACAAAGAGGATATTATCACGGGATGCAAGGCGGCTGCCGCAGGCGGTGTTACAAGCCTGCTTGCAATGCCGAACACCAACCCGACAACCGACAGCCCCGAAATTGTAAAGTATATTCTTGACAAAGCTAAAGACGCCGACAGCCGTGTTTATGTTGCGGCAAGCGTTACCAAGGGGCTTAAAAGCGAAGAACCCACAGACATTGACGCTGTGAAAAGTGCAGGTGCAATAGCACTTACCGATGACGGCAGACCTGTTGAAAACACAAAGTATTTGAGTGACGCAATGAAAAAAGCTCCAAAGCTCGGCATGACAATTGTCGCACATTGCGAGGACTTGTTTCTTGCCGACGGCGGTAAAATTAATGAGGGCGAGGTTTCGGAAAAGCTCGGTGTCAAGGGAATCCCTGCCGGTGCCGAGGACTGCGGAACTGCAAGAGAAATTGCACTTGCCGCCGCTCTTAACGAGCCTATTCATATCTGCCATGTCAGCACCAAAACAAGCGTTGCACTTATCCGTGACGCCAAAAGGAGAGGTGTTAAGGTGACCGCCGAAACCGCTCCGCATTATGTTTCGCTCACGGACAGGGAGCTTTTAAGAGGTGACGCTGATTACAGAATGAATCCGCCTCTCAGAACTCAGGCTGATATTGACGAGATTATCAACGGGCTTTGTGACGGTACGCTTGATGCCATAGCAACCGACCACGCACCGCACACACCCGAGGAAAAGGCTGATTTTGTAAAAGCCCCCAACGGTTCAATCGGCATGGAAACCTCGTTTGCGGTCTGCAACACATACCTGGTTAAGACAGGCAGAATGACGCTTTCACAGCTTGTTGAGAAGATGAGTGTTAATCCTGCAAGGATTTTGAAAATCAACGCAGGCACACTTTCAGTCGGTGCAAATGCCGATGTTGTTCTTATAAATCCCGATGAAGAATGGACAGTTGATGCTGGTAAACTTCACGGCAAAAGCAAAAACACCCCGTTCAAGGGCAGAACCCTCACAGGTAAAGTCAAAAAGACAATCCTCGGCGGTAATGTAGTTTTTGAAGATTGAGCAAATAAAACCCGTAGGGGCGGATATTATCCGCCCGCAAGTAATAGTGCGAAATTGTTGTTAAAACAAATTATATAAATGAAACAAAGATAATGATATACTGTAGCGGCGAACCGTGTTCGCCAATCGGTTAAAATGACAGTCAATGACTGTCGGTAAATAAACAGAAAATTCATTTGACATAAAGGAGTAAAATTATGGCACAGAAAGGCGACCTCCTGTCGGTAAGACAGGATATCAGAGTAGTAGACGCAACAATCCGTGACGGCGGTCTTTGTAACGATTTCAGATTTGACGACAAATTTATCAAGGATCTTTACAATGCAAATGTTAAAGCCGGTGTTGATTATATGGAATTCGGCTACAAGGCATCAAAGGAAATCTTTAACGAAGAAGATTTCGGTAAGTGGAAATTCTGTAACGATGCAGATATCAGAAAAATTGTAGGCGACAACAAGACTCCTCTTAAAATCGCTGTTATGGCTGATGTCGGCAGAACAGATTTTAAGAAGGATATTATCGCAAAGAAGGACAGCCCGATTGACCTCATCAGAATTGCAACATACATCAACGCAATTCCTGCGGCTGTTGAAATGATTGAGGACGCTGCAAAGAAGGGCTACGAAACAACAATCAATATTATGGCTGTTTCAAAGGCAAGAACCGAGGATATTACAGCGGCTCTTGAAACTCTTGGCAAAACTCCCGTAAACGCTTTCTACATTGTTGACAGCTACGGCGCACTCTATCCCGAGGAGTCAAGACGACTTGCAGACCTTTACTGCTCAATTGCCGACAAGTACGGCAAGTCGGTCGGTATTCACGCTCACAACAACCAGCAGCTTGCTTTTGCCAACACAATTGAGGCTATGACGCAGGGCGTCAGCTACCTTGACGCAACCGTTGACGGCATGGGCAGAGGCGCAGGCAACTGTGCACTTGAACTTCTTCTCGGTTTCCTCAAAAACCCGAAGTATCAGGTCGCTCCTATTCTCAAAATCATTGAGGAGTACACCCACAAGTTTAAGGCTGAGGGCGTTAAGTGGGGTTACGATATTCCGTACCTTCTCACAGGTCAGTACAACACACATCCCCGTCCTGCAATTCAGTTCGTAAAAGAGGACAGACAGGATTATTACAAGTTCTCAAATGAACTTTATGATATTATCAACAGCTAAAAAATAATAATTCGTAGGGGCGAACAACAGCATTGTAAAAAAGATATTGCAGTCGGGATATGAATTGTTTGCCCGACCATAGAAAGAATAACAAAAAATGAGGAGAATCACTATGGCATTTGACAGACTTATCGAAAATATTGTAAAAATGCAGAATCCTACGGTTGCAGGTCTTGATCCTAAGCTTGACTATGTTCCCGAATCAATCAAAACAAAATGCTTTGAAAAGTATGGCAAGACGCTTGAGGGTGCGGCTGCTGCACTTTTTGAATTCAACAAGGCGCTTATTGACGCACTTTATGATATTGTTCCTGCCGTAAAGCCACAGGCTGCATATTATGAAATGTACGGCTGGCAGGGTGTTAAGGCTCTTTGTGACACAATCGCTTATGCAAAGTCAAAGGGTATGTTCGTTATCACAGACGGCAAGCGTAACGATATCGGCACAACTATGGAGGCATATGCTACGGCACACCTCGGTCATACAGATGTTGCAGGCGAAAGTATTGACGCATTCGGTGCAGACGCACTCACGGTAAACGGCTACCTCGGAACAGACGGTATCAAGCCGCTTGCAAAAATTTGCGATTCGGACGACAAGGGCATTTTTGTTCTTGTAAAAACTTCAAACCCAAGCTCGGGCGAACTTCAGGATATGAAGCTTGAAACAAATGAGAGCGTTTATGAGCATATGGGCAAGATGTGCGAAGGCTGGGGCGAAGACCTTATGGGTAAGCATGGCTATTCGGCAGTAGGTGCAGTTGTGGGTGCAACATATCCCGAACAGCTCGGTGAAATGAGAGCAAAACTTCCGCACACATTCTTCCTTGTTCCCGGTTACGGTGCTCAGGGCGGCGGTGCCGATGATGTTAAAAACGCATTTGACGAAAACGGTCTTGGTGCAATCATCAACTCAAGCCGCGGCATTATGTGCGCATGGAAAAAGCAGGGACTTACAGAAGATGACTTTGCCGTTGCCGCTCGTAAAGAGGCTGAGCGTATGAGGGATGAAATCGTTGGTTGCATCGGCAAAATTAAGCTTGGCTGATTAATTTGCACAACAGAATCACGAAATTTTTCGTTTTTTATGCTTTAGTGCTATGAATTTATTGACTTTAGCGTGCTAAAAGCGTATAATTGAAATGTATTTATTTTTACAACTATATTTTTAAATTTTCTTTAAAAAGGGAGATATCAGAAATGGCAAGAGTATATAATTTTTCGGCAGGTCCTTCAATGCTGCCTGAGTCTGTGCTTAAAAAAGCAGCGGCAGAAATGCTCGACTACGAAGGCAGTGGTCAGAGCGTTATGGAAATGTCACACCGCTCAAAAATTTACGGTACAATCATTGAGGGTGCCGAGGCTCTTTTGAGAGAGGTTATGAACATTCCTGACAACTACAAGGTTCTTTTCCTTCAGGGCGGTGCGTCAACACAGTTTGCGGCTATCCCTATGAACCTTATGACAAAGAGCGGTAAGGCTGATTATGTTATCACAGGTCAGTGGGCTAAAAAGGCTCATGCAGAGGCTGCCCGTTACGGTCAGGCTAATGTTGTTGCTTCATCGGCTGACAAGACCTTCACATACATTCCAAAGCTTGATCCTTCAACATTCACAAAGGACGCTGACTATTTCTACATTTGCATGAACAACACAATTTACGGTACTGTTTATCACGAGCTTCCCGACACAGGTGATGTTCCGCTCGTTGCAGATATTTCTTCCTGTATTCTTTCAAGACCGATTGATGTTTCAAAGTTCGGCGTTCTCTATGCAGGCGCACAGAAGAACATGGCTCCGGCAGGTCTTACGGTTGTTATCGTTCGTGAGGATCTTATCGGCAACGCTATGGATATCACTCCTACAATGCTTAACTGGAAAACTCACGCTGACAACGGTTCAATGTTCAACACACCGCCTTGCTACACAATTTACATTGCAAAGCTTGTTCTTGAGTGGATTAAGAACGAGGTTGGCGGTCTTGATAAGATGTATGAAATCAACAAGAAGAAGGCTGACCTTCTCTACGGTTTCCTCGATTCTTCAGAGCTTTTCAAGGGTACTGTTGTTCCCGAGGATCGTTCGCTTATGAATGTTCCGTTCGTTACAGGTGACGCTGACCTTGACGCTAAATTCGTTAAAGAGGCTACTGAAAACGGTCTTGTTAATATCAAGGGTCATCGCACAGTCGGCGGTATGAGAGCTTCAATTTACAACGCTATGCCTTATGAGGGCGTTGAAAAACTCGTTGAGTTTATGAAGAAGTTCGAGGCTGAAAACAAGTAATTATTGAATATTATGATATAACAGGCGAACGCTGTTCGCCTGTTATTGTAAATTCTTAAAATAAAAAATTAAAAAGGATTGATTTTGATGTATAACATTCTTACATTAAACAAAATCGCCGCTATCGGCACAAGCCGTCTCGGTGATAACTATAAATACGGTGACGATGTTCAGAACCCTGACGCAGTTCTTGTAAGAAGTGCCGCAATGCACGATATGGAATTTGCCGATAACCTCCTTGCAATTGCAAGAGCAGGCGCAGGCACAAACAACATTCCGAAGGATAAGTGCAGCGAGCAGGGCATTGTTGTTTTCAATACACCGGGTGCTAACGCAAACGCTGTTAAGGAGCTTGTTATCGCAGGACTTCTTATTTCAAACCGTAAGGTTATTGAGGGTTATGAATGGGCAAAGACTCTCAAGGGCAACGGTGCCGCTGTCGGTAAGATGGTTGAAAAGGGCAAGAGTCAGTTCGTCGGCCCCGAAATCAAGGGCAAGACTCTCGGTGTTATCGGTCTTGGAGCAATCGGTATTCTTGTTGCAAATGCCGCTGTTGCTCTCGGTATGAATGTAATCGGCTTTGACCCGTTTATGTCTGTTGGCAACGCTCTCAAGCTTGCTCCTACAGTTAAGCTCATGAGGAGCGCAGAAGATGTTATGGTAAATTGCGACTACCTCACAATCCATGTTCCGCTTACTGACGACACAAGAGATATGGTTGATGCCGATATGATTGCCAAGATGAAAGACGGTGTTCGTATTCTCAATTTCAGCCGTGACGGTCTTGTTAATTCAACAGCTGTTCTTGAGGCTGTTAAGAGCGGCAAGGTTGCTAAGTATGTTACAGACTTCGGAACAGACGATATCCTCGGTGAAGAGAATATTATCTGCCTCCCACACCTCGGTGCATCAACTCCCGAAAGTGAAGAAAATTGTGCTGTTATGGCTTGTGATCAGGTTAAGGAGTATCTCGAGAACGGTAACATCATCAACTCCGTAAACTATCCTGCAATTTCACTTGCAAGAACAAATGCTGACGATACCCGTTTCTGCGTTGCTCACAAGAATGTTCCCGAGCTTCTCAAGAAGGTTCTCACACAGATCAGCGGCAATGTTGAAAATATGCTTTCAAAGAGCCGTGGCGACTACGCTTACACAATTATTGATGTTGCAGGCGCCGGTGCAGATGACCTTGCAAAAATCGCAGCAGTTGACGGCGTAATCAGAGTTCGTGCAATCTGATTTCGATTTTAATTGAGCTTTAATGTTGTAAAAAAATATCCGAGCATTGTTTTGATGCTCGGATTTTTTGCGTTTATTTGTACAAATGGTTACAATGCTACACTCGGGCATGATATGCTTTTGATATCACAAACTGTCTGCACGAACGGAGAGCGGCGGTACACCGACCAGATGGTATTTTTTTGCATTGGCAATTATAAATGTTACGGAAATTGCAACGGCACACAATTCTGCAACGGGCAATGCCGACCATACACCGTTTATGCCTATAAACATCGGCAAAATCAGCATTGCGGCACACTCGAAAACAAGCGTTCTTGCAACTGAAATTACGGCTGAAATCTTGCCGTTGTTGAGTGCGGTGAAAAGTCCCGATGCGAAAATATTCATTCCGCACAACAGATAATTTATTGCAAAAATTCTGAATCCGCTGAGTGCAATCTGCTGGATTTTTTCGTCGCCTGCCGAGAAAATTCCGACAAGCGGTTCTGCAAAAAATTCAGATGCCGTAATCATTGCAACCGAAATTATCAGCGTGATTTTTATGCATAATTTGAACAGCTTTTGCAGTTTTTCGTGATTTTGTGCGCCGTAGTTAAAGCTGATGACGGGTGAAACTCCCGAAGTGAATCCAAACGAAACCGCAGTGAAAATAAAGTGAATGTACAAAATAGCACTTATAGCCGCAACGCCTTTTGCGCCTGCAAAGTGCATCATCTGAATGTTGAACAGCGCTGTTGTCACGGCTGTTGAAAGATTTGTCACAGCCTCTGACGAGCCGTTTGCCATAGCAAAGAGGATTTCACTTACCTTGAATTCAGGCTTGCCAAAGTGCAGAGCCTGCTTCTTGTTGAAAAAGAGCAAAAGCGGAATTGCACCCACAGCCATTCCGATGATTGTGCCGAGTCCTGCACCGATTATTCCAAAATCCCACACTGCCATAAAAAGAATGTCAAGCACAATGTTTGTGCAACCCGACAGTATCGAGAAAACAAGCATGATATGTGGCTTGTCTGCTGTCACAAGGTATGATTGGTTGAGCATCTGCCAGCACATTACAAAGCCGTACGGAATCATAACGCTGCCGTAGTCAATGCAGTAGGGGAGAATTTTTTCGTTTGAGCCGAACATCATGTACATAGGTTCGGCAAAAATTGTGAACAGCACAGCAATGATAACAGAAATGACCGTTGCCGTGATTGCAACACCGGACATAAGTCGGTTTGCTTCCTCCTGTTTGCCTTCTCCCATTTTCTTTGCGATTATAGCATTTGAGCCTGTTGAAAACATTAAGCCCACAGCCATAAATACGAGCGTGAACGGATATACAATATTGATTGCAGACAATGCGTCACTTCCGACACAGTTCGCAACAACGATTCCGTCAACAACCGTGTAAAGTGACATAAAAACCATCATAAGAACGGTTGGCAGAGTGAACTTCAGAATCGTTTTTGCCTTAATAGGTTTTGCATAAATTGATGTTGCCATAAAACTTCCTTACCCTCAAATTTATATTTTTCACAGACTATTCAAACGATTGTATCATAACTTTGTCGCAATTACAACCGATTTGTCTTTTTTTGTAAAATATGCTATTATATACAGACTTAAAAGCGAAAAAAGGGGCGGTTTTATGTTTAAGGGCGCAGTTTTTGATATGGACGGGCTTATGATTGACAGCGAAAGGCTTGTTTATTCAATCTGGCAGGAAATGCTTGATGAGGATGGCAAAGAGTTTAATCTCGACATTTTCAAAAAGACAATCGGACTTCGCAGTGAGGATTCCTACGAATATTACAAGTCGGTTTACGGCGATGATTTTGACTATCCTGCTTACAAGGCGGAGTCGAGACTCCGCTATTTTAAGCGTATCGAAAAGAACGGTGTGCCTGTAAAAAAGGGCTTGTACGAAATTTTTGATTATTTAAAATCAGTCGGTTGTAAAATTTCGCTTGCAACTTCAACCTCGTCACAAACGGCTTTGAAGATTATGAAGAAAATCAATCTCTATGATAAATTTGACGCATTCGTGTGCGGTGATGATGTTAAAAACGGCAAACCCGATCCCGAGGTTTTTTTGATTGCCGCAAAGAAGCTCGGACTTGAGCCGGTGGACTGCGTTGCGTTTGAGGACAGCATTAACGGCATAAAATCCGCACATGCCGCAGGTATGACCACGGTTATGGTACCCGATTTGTCAGAGCCGACAGACGAAATTAAACCGATGATAGATTTTTTGTGTACGGATTTAAGCGAAGCGATAGAACGAATTTCAAATTGAAAATGGAAAATTGAAAATTATGGTCGGGAAGCAAGTTTGTAATGTAAAAAACATATTATGCCCGAGCGTAACATTGCAACCGTTCGTACAAATCTTTAGGTGCGGATATTATCCGCCACAGGCGGCGGCCGCAAGGCTACCCCTACGGGTTTATGGTTCTGGCATATTGTTGGCTCAATTATCCGAGAAAATTACAAATAATTACAAATGGTTACATTTTACAAAAATACAATTGAGCAGGGCTGATTATTATACACATTTTCCACATAGTTTTCAACAATTGTTGAAAAAGAACGGCAATGCCTGTTGAGCGTTGCTACGGTTACTGCGGAAAAGGGTAAAATTAAAAATAATCATTGAATAACACCACGATAATATGTTATACTTTGGTAAACAACTATCTTTACGGAGGACAAAATGAAGAAAATTATAAATAAAAAGTCACTCAAGGGTACGCTTGCTGTTATGTTGTGTGCCGTTATGGCGTTTTCTGTTTGTGCCTGTGACTTTGACTCTGACACAGAACCAACCAAAACGGATGCACAAATTCAGTTTGATAAATATTGTGACGATTTGTTTTCGGAAGAACTTGAGGATGACGCTCTTACCGCACATTTTGACATTTCAAATCCGTCGGACTACGGTCTGAAATATGACGAGGAGGACTATACCCTCGGTCATGTGTCCGATGAAGATACAAAAGAATCCTTTGATGAACTGAAAGAGGCAAAAACGGATTTGGAGGAGTTTGACCGTTCGGGACTTACTTCTTCTCAAAAGCAGACATATGACACCCTTGAAAGCTACTTTGAAATTCAGCTTTCATATGAGGGTACAACAGAATTGCAGAGTATATTTGCACCGCAGTCGGGAATTGTTGCAAACCTCTTTACCACCCTGTCAGAATTCACTTTCTATGAAAAGGATGATACCGACCTTTACCTTGCTGTTTTGAAGGACACAAAACGCTATATGGACGAGTGCATTGAGTTCACAAGGAAACAGGCTGAGGACGGTTACTTTATGGCTGAAGATATCGCGAAGCAGTCAATTGACGAGTGCGAAAAGCATATTAAGAATGACAAGTCCGTGCTTGTTGACGAGTTTGAGTCGAGAATAAAGTCACTCGGTCTTAGCGATTCCGAGAAAAAGACTGTTGTCGAAACCAACAAAAAGTATTTTGAAGAATACTACATTCCTGCTTTGAAATCAGCAAATTCAGCACTTGAAAGTCTCAAAAAATCAGGCAAAAACGAAGAAGGTCTTTGCGGTTACGGCAAAATCGGCAAAAAGTATTATTCGGCAATTGTCAAAGACAAAACAAGCAGCAGCATGACTCCCGAGGAGCTTAAGTCATACCTTACAAACAGCTTTACAAAGGTTGGAATGAGCATGAGCAATGTTTCGCAGGATGACTTGAGCAAATTTCAGGACTACAAACCCGACTTTAAGGACGCCGATGAGGTGCTTGAATTTTTGATTGAGAATGTCGAGGAGGACTTTCCGACTCCCGTTACAACCTCTTACACGGCAGATTATATGAGCGATTCCGCAAAGAGCGACAATGTGGGAGCGTACTATGTTCAGGGACGAATTGACGATACAAGCGTTAATATCATCAAAATCAACCCCGACTTTGCAAATAAGGGTATGACTCAGATGTACACAACCCTTGCCCATGAAGGCTATCCCGGTCATCTTTATCAGTTTACCGCATCAAATGCAAACAAGGATATCCCGAATGTCCGCAAGATTTTAAGCTTTGTCGGCGCAACCGAGGGCTGGGCGCAGTATGCCTCGAAATGTACGCTTGATTACCTTGATACAAGCGAGGGCATTAAGAAGCTTATCTACGCAAATGATATTCTCGGCTATATTCTCTACTCAATGGTCGATGTCGGTGTGAACTACAACGGCTGGGATTATGAAAAAGTCAAGGAGTATATGTCAACGGCACTCGGTTCGGCTGACAATGAGAGCGTTACAGCCGCAACAAAAGAGGCGTATGACCTTGCCCGTTCAAATCCGGGTTATTTTCTCCCCTATACCGTAGGCTACCTCAAGATGATTGATATGCGTGAAACAGCCGAAAGCGAGCTTGGCTCAAGCTTTGACGCAAAGGAATATCACACATTCATTATGAATCTCGGAATCACAAGCATTGATGTCTACGAAAAAGCCCTTGATATGTGGCTTGAAAGCAAAAAGTAAATTTTTGGTGATAATCTTGAATATTTTTTACAGGTATGATATACTTAGCTTATTGATATGATAAATCTAAATTGGTATGGATTTTTCTAAGATGTGATTCTTATTTTCGCCATACACTCATTATGGGTGTATGGCGATTTTTATTTTACGCAAGGGGTGTTAATATGGGCGTTAAAACGGAAAACAAAATGGCTTATGAACCTGTCAACAAGCTTATAATTCAAATGTCGGCACCGCCGCTGATTTCAATGTTCTTTCAGTATTCATACAACCTTGTTGACAGTATGTTTGTTGCGGGGATAAATGAACAGGCACTTGCGGCAGTATCGCTTGCATTCCCGATTACAACGCTTATGAATGCGTTGTCCGTGTGGATAGGTGTGGGTGTTAATGTTTTGATTGCAGGTTATTTGGGACAGAAAAATCAGCAAAAGGCAAATTCTGCAGCGGCTCTCGGAGTGGTAATTTCGGTAGTTGTCGGAGTGCTGATAAATTTCCTTTCGCTTTTCATAATAAATCCCTATTATTCGGCTTTTACGCAAAACAAAGAGATTTTTGAATACGGAATTGCGTATATGAGCGTCTGCGTTTTTATGCAGATACCAAATATGGTGCATATTGTAATTCAAAAAATACTTCAGGCAACAGGCAATATGATTGCTCCGATGTGGTTTCAAATTGCAGGTGTTGTATTCAATTTTGTGTTTGACCCTTTGCTCATTTTCGGCATAGGTCCGTTTCCGAAAATGGGTGTGGTCGGAGCTGCAGTTGCCACGGTTTTAGGCTATGTTGTTTCAACAATCATTGCGTTGATACAGCTGTTTCTTAAAAAACAAAAGGTTAAGCCGGTGTTTAAAAACTGCCTTGAACCGCAGATGATAAAGCTGATATTTTCCTACGGATTGCCCTCGTTTGTTATGAATGCGTTGGGAGCATTCACCGTGAATTTTGCAAATATGTTTTTGGTGCGATATTCGGACACGGCGGTTGCATTTTTCGGAGCATATTTCAAGGTTCAGCAGTTGATTTTTATGACGGTGAACGGACTGATTCAAGGCTGTTTGCCTATAATGCGGTTTAATTACAGAGCAAAAGAGTACGGTCGCCTTAAACAAGCAAATAAGAGCGGAACAATTATTGCGACTGTTATGATGATTGTCGGTATGCTCTTGGTGCTGATTTTCCCGAAAGAGATATTGTTTTTGTTTTCGGCATCGGAAGAAATGTGTGCTTTTGGCGTGCCGGCAATGAGAATTATGTCACTCGGATTTGTGTTCAGCGGCTTTTCTGCAATGATTGCAACCTATGAACAGGCAACAGACAGTATTATGCCCGGCGTTGTAGTTCAACTGTTGCGACAGGGCGTGCTGTTAGTCCCCGTAATTTGGCTTTTAAACAACGCTGTTCAAATGACAGGCATATGGCTTGCGTTCCCAATTACAGAATTTGTCACATTTCTTGTTGCTGTTCTATTTGCAAAAATTAAAAATCATTGAATAAATAAAAATAACAACCGCCAAAACCCGATATAATGGATTTTGGCGGTTGTTTGTTATTTAAAATATGTTTAATTTTAAATTGTTTTTGCAAAAACATTATCAGATGATTTTGCTCTGAAAATTGTTTTTACGAGCAAGAATGTTATATAAACATAAAGTGCGGTGTAGATGATTGCCGTAAATTTAAGGCTAATAAGCTCGTAGGAGAACAGATAGTAGCAATAGCCTCTCAGGCTTATAAGCGTTGACACAATCGGAATCCACAAATGCTTTGCACTTACTGCCGCATAGACAATTAAAATAATGTCAAGCAGATAACCGTAGCGTTCGTGCATTGAGGAAAGGAACATGATACAGGTGAACACGGTCCACGCTGTTGTCAGAAGAAAAGTTTCAAGGTTTTTCAAATCAACCTTTTTATAGATGATAATGCACATCATAATTCCGAGTATGGCAATTGTCAGAAAGACCGAAAACTGCTTGAACAGAAAATAATATGTCATATCGTTTCCGTCACATATGAGTGCATAAAAGTTCGGACAGTTCATCTGAATAAGCTTTCCGTAGTCGGTCTGTTCCGCATATATTGTGATGATATCGATAAACGGTCTACCCATAATAATTGCAGGCAGGCACATTATCACATCAACCGCAGGGATTATAAAGAAATGCAGAATCGAAATTTTCTTTGTCGAAATCCAGTAATAAAGCAGAACGGGAATGATGAATACGGTTTGCAGCTTGAATGCAAACGCAATGCCGATGAACACAAACGATGCAATTGGCTTGTCTTTGTGCAAAAACAGGATTGCAAGGATTATAAACGAGGTGTAAATTGAATCGCATTGCGCCCAAAACGATGAGTTAAAAATAACGGTTGCCGAAAGAAGTACGGCTGAGTAGGTGAGTATCGCTTTGAGCCGTCGGTTATTCTTTGCAAACGAATAAACAAGCATTGCGGTTGAAATTGCAAGTACAAAATCGAATATTATTGATACGATTTTGTACGCATACAGAGCATTTAGCGGCAAAAGAGTCATAAGATAGATTATGACTTGATACGGAATGTTGTAGTTACCTACCTGAGTTGCAAGCCCCGTAAAATCATTCAGCTTGATTATGCTCCACCACGAATTTAAAAAGCTGTTGAAATCATCGCTTTGAAAATCCATTCCGCAGACTCTGAGGAAAATTGCAATAATCGTTACCGCAACGAGTAAAAATAAAAGAATGTGTTTTTTTATAAAGTCAATGACTTTGCTTTCTGCTTTTGTCATAGAGAAAATTCCTGTTCGGGTTTAAATAAAACCGATTTTCTTCATAACCTTGCCCATTGTGCGGCTGCTGATTTTAAGGGCAATTTCATCTGCTTTTCTGTAACAGCTTTCAAGATATGCCTTGTCTGCAACAAGCTTTTCGTAGCGTTCACGAATCGGACGAAGTTCTTCAACAACTGCCTCGCCTACAGCTGTCTTGAAGTCGCCGTAGCCCTTGCCGTCAAAATCTTTTTCAATCTGCTCATATGAAAGACCTGTAACTGCGCTGTAAATTGCCATAAGGTTATTTACGCCGTCTTTGCCCTCCGCATAGCGAACCTTTGCCTCGCTGTCCGTAACGGCTCTCTTGAACTTCTTCATTATAACCTCGGGTGCATCAAGAAGATGTACACAGCCGTTAACATTTTCATCGGACTTGCTCATCTTTCTTGTCGGGTCCTGAAGGCTCATAACCCTTGCACCGTTCTTTGGGATGAAACCATCCGGAATCTTGAACACATTGCCGTAAATACCGTTAAAACGCTCTGCAATGTTTCTTGTAATTTCAATGTGCTGTTTCTGGTCTGCACCGACAGGCACTTTGTCAGCCTGATAGAGAAGAATGTCGGCAGCCATGAGTACGGGATATGTGAAAAGACCTGCGTTGATGTTGTCGGCGTGCTTTGCAGACTTGTCCTTGAACTGCGTCATTCTTGAAAGCTCGCCGAACTGTGTGTAACAGCTGAGCGCCCATGCAAGCTCTGCGTGAGTGTGAACATGACTCTGAATGAAGAAAAGGCTTTTTTCAACATCAATACCGCAAGCCATAATTGAAGCATAAGCGTCAATTATATTCTTACGCATAACGGCAGGAGTCTGTCTTACCGTGATTGTGTGCAAATCTGCAAGAGCGTAAATGCAGTCGTATTCGTTCTGCATTGTAACCCAGTTGCGAACCGCACCGAGATAGTTTCCGAGTGTAATTGTTCCGCTGGGCTGTATTGCGCTGAATACAACCTCTTTTTTTGTTTGATTTTCCATTATTCCCCTCCGTGATTAAAGACTGTTTGCATACTCGCCGAGGATTTTTATTCCTCTTTCAAGCTGTTCGTCAGTCGGTGTTGAAAAGTTTATTCTGAAACTGTGACAGGTTTCGTTTTCGTTAGTTAAAAATGCGTTGCCCGGAACTACGCAAACCTTTTTGAGAACGAGTTCTTTGCAGAAATTCGGCATATCAATATCCTCGGGCAAGTCACACCAAATGAAAAGACCGCCGTCAATTTTATGATATGTGATTTTCGGTGCGCAGTATTTGTCAAGAAGCTCCATGCAGAAGTTCGCTTTCTTTGTGTAGATTTCACGAAGCTTTGCAAGGTGAGCGTTAAAGTCATACTTTGTGATGAATTCATCGCATACATATTGTGCCCAGATGTTTGTATGTACATCGTTGCCCTGTTTGCACACAACAAGCTTTTGAAAAATCGGCTTTGGTGCAATTGTGTAAGCAACACGCATACCCGGTGAAATTACCTTTGAGAATGAACCGGCATAGATTACAATTCCGTCCGTATCAAAGCTTTTTATGTTCGGAACATATTCACCGCTGTAACGCAGGTCGCCGTACGGGTTGTCCTCAATGATGAGAACACCGTATTTTTTGGCAAGCTCATAAACTTTCTTACGCTTTTCAAGGCTCATTGTAACACCCGAAGGATTTTGAAAATTCGGAATTGTGTAAATGAGCTTTGCGTTCGGATTGGCTTTTAAAGCCTCTTCAAGCTTTTCTGTGTTCATACCGTCAGGCTCAACGGGAACACCTGCAAGCTTTGCGTTGTAGCTTCTGAATGTGTTGAGCGAGCCGATGAATGACGGTGCCTCGCAGATTACAACATCGCCCTCGTTTACAAGAGCCTTTGAGCATAAATCCATAATCTGCTGTGCGCCTGTTGTGATGAGAATGTCGTCATTGTCGGAGCCTGTGTTATGCTCCTTTTTCATATATTCCGTAAGGTGCTTTCTCAGCGGAGTGTAACCCTCCGAAACGCTGTACTGTAAAACCGAAATCGGATCTTCTGCAAAAACCTTTGCCGAGATTTCCGCAATCTCCTTTGAGGGAAATGCATCGGGCGACGGGTTTCCTGCCGAAAGCGACACAACGCTCGGATCGGCGGCATATTTAAAAATTTCTCTGATAGCACTCGGCTTCAGGCTTGAAACCCTGTCGGAAAACCTGTATTCCATAAAAATATCTCCTTTTAAGATGATAAGGATTTTTTAAAATTCCATACCCTGTAATTCTATCACGAATTGCATAGATGTTCAAGAAATTTGACTGTTTTTACTGCGATTTTATTCAAAGAATGTGTAATTTATTATTTTGCGTTTGTAAATGTTAATTCACGGAAATTGTATTTTTTGTGCTTTTTGTATTGTTTTTGATGAGTTTCTGTTGTATAATCTAAGTGATAATGTCCTTACGGTCAGAGCAAGGATTGCTTTGATTCAAACAGGAGTACACTGCGAGTAATTAATACACTTATATAATTCATTGAATTCAAATTGAATTTAAAAATCTTCAGTTTGGGAGAGTAACACTATGAGCAGAAGAAACGATTACGATTATTTCGATCTTGATAATTTCGATGACAGCATTGATTCCCGTGAATATCGTCGCAGACAGCAACAGCGCCGTCCTGCAAGCTATGCCGCAAGACCGTCATCACAGCGTCCCGTCAGAAGACCTGTAAAAAGAAGAAACAAAAGAAGAACCAGAAACAGAATTATTATCGTTGCGAGCGCATTGATAATTCTGTTTGTTATTATTTTTATTATAACTTCAATTTTTAAGGGTTGTTCAAAGAAAGATGCCCTTGCAAGCGTTCCCACGGGAACAGTGGGCACAACGGCATCTCCCGACGAAACCGCAAAATCTTCGACTGCTAACAAAGCAAACGAGCTTTCTCCTACATATTTTATGACACCGAGCATAAAGGACGACAATAAAAACGGAACTCTTTCATACAGCATTTATGTGTGGAACAAAACAGGCTACGAATTGTTCAGCAGTGATGATGCAAGAGCGCAGAACTATGCTCAGACAATCAACGGCTTTGCAGACAAGTTCGGCAGCTCCGTAAAGGTTTATGATATGATTGTTCCTAACCATACCGAAATGGGACTTCCGCAAAGACTCAAAGACAGCGACGCTCCGTCAACCTCACAGGCTGACAACATCAAGGCGGCTTATGCGGCTCTTTCCGATAAGGTAACTCCGATTAACTGCTACAACCGTCTTGCGGAACATAATACAGATTACATCTACTTTAAGAGCGACCACCATTGGACAGGCCTCGGCGCTTACTATGCTTACACAGCATTTGCCGATACAAACGATTTGCCCGTTCTTTCGCTTGATGATTGCGAGGAACAGAAAATTGACGGCTTTACAGGCTCGTTTACCAACTCGGCAGACGGTCTTGACAGCGATACGGTAAGTTATTGGAAGTTCCCTTATAATGTAACAATGGATATCACACAGGCAGACGGTTCTTCCGCAAGCTATGACAGTCCCTACTATGAAGCCGCAGAGGGCGGTTCAAACACCTACGGTGTGTTTATTATGGGTGATAATGCCCTCACGGTTCTGAAATCAGCTTCGGAAAATGCGGCGGCAGGCAAGAAGATTGCCGTTGTAAAGGAAAGCTACGGCAACGCTTTTGTTCCGTATCTCACCAATAACTACGAAGAAGTTCATGTTATCGACTTCAGATATTTCAAACAGAATCTTGTTGATTACTGCAAAACCAACGGAATTGACGAGGTGCTTTTTATGAACGGTGTAATGAGTGCCAACACTCAGGTTCAGCTTGACAGTATGAGCGGACTTTTTAACTGATATCATATCGGGTAAATTCTTGTAAGGAGGTGTATGCCGATGATAGCAGACAGCGTGAAGGTGAGCGTGTTCGGAAAAATAAGCGATAAGCTGTATTCGGCACAAATTACCTCCGTTTCAGGACGCTGTAAAAGTGCGTATGTGATTTCGCACAAACCCGTAACAGAATATTTTGAGGGCGTTGTGGTTGCCGTTGCCGAATTTGACGGCCTTGACGGCGAGCGTCCGATAATCTCACAATACGGTGAGGTGTTTTATGAGCCCGAACTGCGACAGGTGCTTTCAAAACTGAAAAATATTAAGCTGAAAAGCATTGTGTGCCTTTACGAAAAGTCGTGCGGTGCGGTTATCTTCTACAAAAGCAGACAGAACACGAAAATTCTGCTTGTAAAGAACAGCAACGGCAGATATTGGAGCTTTCCGAAGGGTCATATTGAAGACGGTGAAAACGAACATCAGACAGCAATCCGTGAAATTAAAGAGGAAACAGGTCTTGATGTCGTGATTGAAAAGGGTTTTCGTGAAATCAGCGAATACTGTCCTTTCGGTAAAATTCGCAAACGGGTTGTCTTTTTCCTTGCACAGGCATTTACGGATAATGTCAAAATTCAGGAGGAGGAAATTGACAGTTATATTTGGGTTGATTTGCAACAGGCACGAAAAATGTGCTCCTATGATAATGATTTGAGGATTATTGAGAAAGCTGAAACGGCGATTCATCTTCTCAGAAACTAAAAGCCGACAATTTAACACGAAATTTACAGGTACACGGCGGTGTGCCTGTTTTTTTGATTTTATAAAACATTTTCTGTAAATTAAAAATGTTGAAAAAAGCAAAAAATACCACTTGACATGTGGATTATACAGAATGTAATCTAATTTCCCCGTTACAATCCTGTATCCAAAAATGTGGAAAACCTATTTTTTTAATGTTAAAAGTTACAACTTTGTAAATTTCGTGTAGTATCGGGATTTTTTAACATCACTTTCAACACTTTCAACATAGTTTTCCACATTGATGTTCAAAATGTTGAGTTATACAGAATGTATAAGTGCAAATTTAGAAAAATAAATCGCAAATTCGTGATTCAAAAAAACATTTTTTTCTGCGATTCAAATTGTGACAAGGTAATATATGACAATCTATACTCATAAAATACATCGGCGAGGTGTGTTTTATGAAAAAGGAAACCGTGAAAATGAGGCTTTGGGGGCTTGTCATTGTTCCGCTGATGATAATTGTGTTCAAAAATCTTTATTCGCTGACAAACGGTGCGTTGCTCGGCATATTTTTCGGTGCTGTAAACGGCAGTATGTGGGAGCAGACCAAGGTTGTTATGCTTTCCTACCTTGTGTGGAGTCTTGTTGAGGCAATCGGAAAACGCTCGGGATTCCATCGCTTTGCCGTGTCAAGAATAATTTCGCTGTGGTTTGTCGGAATATTCTGTCTTGCGTCATATCTGCTAATCTATGCACTCGGTGTTGAAAGTGCAGGTCTGCCAAGGTTCATTTGTGCAATTGCCGTGTGTTTTTCTGCGTTTGCACTCAGCGCAAGGCTTGAATACGGTGAAAGAAAAATTGAACAGCTTTTTTTGCCCTGCGTGTTTATGATGTTGCTTTTGATTGCCGTGTACTGCAGTTTTACAGTGTTCCCTCCGCACATGATACTTTTTGAGGACATACAAACGGGAATGTACGGCATAATTCCCGAATACATCGACTCCGGAGCGATTGCTCTTGATACATTGTACAGAGTTTGAGTTTTTAAAAACAAATGGCTTAAAAGTATTTAATAATTTGAATTGTTATGTTATAATAGATAGCAAAATGAAGCGGTGTGTCCTATGCAGACACAAAAAATAAAAAGGAAACCGAATAAGGCTGATTATGATGAAAAACGAAAGATTTGAAAATACAGAACAAAAGCCTGATGTGATTGCAGGGCGAAATCCTGTAAGTGAGGCTGTTCGCAGTAATCGCCCAATTGACAAAATTCTTGTTGCAAAGGGTGAAAAGAGCGGTGCGATTGTGGGAATCCTCGCAAAAGCCCGTGACAAGAAAATTCCCGTTAAGGAGGTTGACCGCACAAAGCTTGATTATGTGAGCGGCGGCGCAACTCATCAGGGTATTGTCGCATTTGTAGCGGCAAAGGATTATTCAACGGTTGACGATATCCTCGAATATGCCGAAAGCAGGGGCGAAGCTCCGTTTGTTGTTGTGCTTGATGAGGTTGAAGATCCGCATAATCTCGGTGCAATAATCAGAACCGCAGAATGTGCCGGAGTTCACGGAATTATTATTCCGAAACGCAGAAGCGCCGGTTTAAGCTACACGGTTGCCAAAGCGTCTGCAGGCGCAATTGAATATATGCGTGTTGCAAGGGTGACCAATATTGCAGTTACACTTGATGAACTCAAAGAAAAAGGCGTGTGGGTTTACGGCGCAGACATGGACGGCACGGATTATGACGAGTGTGATTTTTCGGGTGCGTGTGCAATTGTTATTGGCAACGAAGGTAAGGGCATTTCAAGACTTGTCCGTGAAAAGTGCGATGTAATAGCGTCATTGCCCATGAAAGGTCAGATAAATTCCCTTAATGCGTCGGTTGCCGCAGGAATTTTGATGTACAAAGCGATGAAAAACCGCTGATTTTGTAAATTGAAAGTTGAAAATCATTTGATGTTATCAAAGTTGTGTGTTTAAATGTCAAAGATTGTAAAAACAGAGAGTACCGCTCGGGCGGCATAGTTTCCGATAAATCTAACTATCTGCCCGAGAGTAAATAAAAAGGAGTGAATGCTTTGGCTGATATGGACAAGGACAGGCTTAAAGAGCTTGAAATCGAGAGCATACTCGAAGAAACCCACTATCTTGCCGATCAGGAACGAATGGAGCAGACGGCACAGAAATACCGTGCAAAGCCGAAGATTGAAGAGATTTTCAGCAATGCCGATAAAAAGCCGAGGTTAAAAAATACAAATCCGCTTGATGAATCCGAACCTGATACTTCAAACTCAATAGTCGGGGATAAGACTGCCGCCACAATGCAGGCAGAGCTTATAATGGACGGAAATGACGATGACCTTGTAACTCCCGAACAGCTTAAAGCAGAGGCTGAAAAAAAGGCTGCGGAAAAAGCCGAAAAAGCCAAGCGTGAGTATGAGGAGGCAAAGAAAAAAGCCGCCGAGGAAGAAAATAAGATAGTTACCCTCACACCTGAGTATGATGAAAATACAGAATTTTCGGGCGAAGTGCTCGGAGAGGTTGACCAGTTTCGTGACGAGGCTGAAATTAAAAGCTACCATACCATAGATATCGACATTCCCGAGGATAAGCCAAAGGAAAAGACCGAAACCAAAGAAAAGAAAGAGGCTTCGCAGACTCCCGTTCATCAGTTCCCGAATACAGAAAAACCGCCTCGCAAGGTGGTTGCAAAAGTTCCCGTGTATCGTCCCGATGAACCGAGAAATATTCTCAATGTCAAGGCAGGCAGATTTTCCGAGGCTGTAGCGAATGAGTATGAGGAGTATGTGCGTTCAAAGAATCCTTCGGTAATCGCTCATGTGCTTCGTCCCGAGCCGACAATCGTTGATGAGGAGATCGCCCCGACCGAGGAAAAGCATAAGGATAACCGCCCTATAGGCGAAAAGGTTATTTCTGCCCTTGTCGGAATCTTTTCAAAGGATGAATCCGATGATAACGATACCGTAAAAGAGGAAAATTCAAAGCCTGTTGAGGATTATACAGGCGAGGAGGACGAAAAAAGTATTCTCTATGAGCTGAATCATAATATAAGAAAGCTCTTTATGAGAAGTCTGTTGTCGGGAATAATTGCCGCAGTTGTGGTCGTTCTCACAATCGTTACAAGACTTTTTCCGAATGCAATATGTTCGGCAGTTCCTTTTGCACCGGCGGCATACGCAATTTTGCTGTTTATTCTTATGGCGGCGTCGCTTGTGCTGAACCGTGTGGCAATGCTCAGCGGACTTTCGCCGCTTGTGCATATCAAAGGTAATTCCGATACAGCCGTTGCCGTTGCAGGTGCGGCAGGAATGGTTCAGATAATTGTTTCATTCTTCTGCCTTGGCGATTTGAACGGATTTCATGTGAACTACTACACGGTAATTCCTATGCTTGCGTTCTTTGCAAATAATGTGGGAAAGCTTTATATGGTTCTTCGTGTAAAGGACAATTTTAAGTTTGTTTCGTCAAAGGGACAGAAATATGCGTCAAAAATTTACAACAACGAGTCTGTTGCAATGCAGATGATGAGCGGTACTGCCGCCGACCGTCCGATAATTGCCTATCAGCATAAGACCGAATTTCCGTCAAACTTTCTCAAAATATCTTATGCGCCCGATCCGAGCGAGGATTTGGCATCAAAGCTTGCCCCGATAACAACAATTGCATCAATAATCATTGCGGTAATGTACGGTGTTGTTAAGCTGTCATTTGCAGACGCTTTGAATGCATTTGCACTTATCACGGCGGTATCTGTGCCCGTGGCAACACTTCTTTCTGTTAATGCCCCCGTGAGAAAGCTCTGCAAAACTCTGCTTTCCTACGGCTCAATGCTTTCGGGTTATCCGTCGGTAAAGCAGTTCTGCGACAGTACGGCTATAATGATAGATGCAAATGAATTGTTCCCTGCCGAGTCAATCTCGCTTGAGGGTATCAAAACTTTTGAGGATTACGGCATTGACGAATCTCTTCTCTGCGGAATTGCAATTCTTAAAGAGGCTCAGAATCCGATTGCAAATGCTTTTGATTCGGTAGTTGCAGAAACCGAGGAAACACTTCCCGAGGTTGAAAGCGTTCTTTATGAGGATGAAATCGGACTTGTGGGATGGATTAAGAGCGAAAGAATCCTTGTGGGTTCACGCACGCTTATGGAAAAGTACAGCGTGGAAGTTCCGAATATGGAATATGAGGAGAAATATACTTCTCAGGGCAGACAGGTCACATATCTGTCAAGAGCAGGCAGACTTGTTGCAATGTTTGTTACAAGATACACTCCCGACGCTCAGCTCAAGGCTGAAATGCAGAGAGCCGAAACCAATGGCATAAGCTTCCTCATCAGAACAACCGATTATAATGTTACAAATGACCTTGTTGCAAAACTCTACGATTTGTTCTACCGCAGTATCAAGGTGCTTCCGACAGGACTCGGAAATGTTCTCAGGGAGGCAGAGGATACGGTTGAGGAAACCTCCCGTTCATATCTCATTACAAACGGCAAAGCCGCATCGCTTGCCCGTGCAGTTACGGGTTGCGTAAAAATCAAGCACAATATTTCGCTTTCAATCATAATTCAGCTGATTGCCGTAATTTTCGGATTGCTCGTTGCATCAACACTTTCGCTTTATGCCGGTGTACAGGTTATGGGTTCGCTTGAAGTATTGATTTATGCGTTGTTCTGGGGCGCCGCCGCTGTTTTTGCTCCGGCTGTCCAAAAACCGTAGGAAAGGATGTAAAATATGAAAATAGCTCCGTCACTTTTGTCTTGTGACTTTTCAAAAATGGGTGAAGAAATTGAAAGAATGGACCTGGCGGGCGCCGATTGGATGCATCTTGATGTTATGGACGGCCACTTTGTTCCGAACATAACCTTTGGCGCTCCCGTAATCAAGGCGGTAAGGAAGTTCTCAAACCGCCCGTTTGATGTTCACCTTATGATAAGCGATCCGCTTAAATATATTGACGATTTTGCCGATGCAGGTGCGGATATCATCACCTTCCATGTTGAATGCGACTCTGACATTGATGATACAATTGCGAAAATCAAGTCAAGAGGAATCAAACCCGGACTTGTTCTAAAGCCAAACACTCCTGCCTGGACAGTATTTCCGTATCTTGAAAAGCTTGACCTTGTACTCGTTATGACGGTTGAACCCGGCTTTGGCGGACAGAGCTTTATGCCCGAGATGATGCCGAAGGTTAAGGAAATCAAGAGGGAATGCCAACGCAGAGGTCTGAACAATATCCTTATTGAGGCTGACGGCGGAATCGGCAGAGATACCATTGAGCAGGCATCAGAGGCAGGCGTTGATGTGTGCGTTGCGGGAACAGCCGTTTTCAGAGCCGCAGATCCCGCAAAAGCAATTGAGCTTTTTAAATCATTCTGATAAATTCTGATAATAAGCAAGCCCGAATCCGATATTTCTCGAATTCGGGCTTTTGTTTTTGTAGAAAATCAGTACGGCGACTTGCCGTCGGCAAATTATATACAATATAAATTCGTATCCCATGCCGGAATATATGGGTGGTGGCGGAGAAAAATTTTGTAGTCGGGATTCACGCTGTGAATGTATTGTGCAAGGCGGAAAATATCCTCAAATCTGTGGTATGCCGAAAAATTCAGCTTTGGTTTGCAGTTTTCCATTGTTTTCTGCATACCGATAAGGGTTTCCATATCCGCTCCCTCAACATCGGCTTTAATGTAGCCTGCCGCCATTCCGCAGAGAATCGTATCGACTGTCGCAACCTTTGTTGCAACGCCCTTGTCGGCAATTGCGCTGTTGCGGCCGGCCTTGTTGTTGAATATAAGCTCCGTGTTTTTACTGTATGAGCCGAGTTGCCAAAGCGACACATTCGCCATGCCCTTGCAATGAAGTTTCAGCTTTTCAAAATTCTTTGCGTTAGGTTCAAATGCGATTATACGCTTGTAACTGCCGTTTGTGTAGTGCAGAAATTCGTCAATCGTGTCGCCGTTGTATGCGCCGAGGTCAACATAGCTTTCGTTTTCACCGAGATTCAGAATATTGCCGAAAGCTTCGTCCTTGTCGGTTGTGACAGGGGGGAGGAGGTCAATTCTGCCTGTGTAGTAGAATTTCAGAATGTTTTCGTAAACCTTTTTTGAAAGGTCATCAGCAAGCAGACTGTATGCACTTTCAATTTGCTCTTTATTTTCGGTAATAAAATCATTGTCAAAAAGTTTGTTTCCAAAAACGGGAACGGAGGGGACAAGCGTTTCGTGCTTTTCGGAAATTTTCGTTATGTGTGCCATAACATCGGGGAGCTGGCTTGCAAAGCAGAGGGCGATTATAATGTCGCCGAATTCGGTTTCAACATCGGAAAGCTTCTTCACCGTGAAATCGTGGAATTTCTGCCCACGCACAAAATCATCACTTGCAATAACGGCAGACGCTTTGATTCCGTATCGGTCAAATGCGGCAAGAACCTTGTCCGCACCGTCACCCATTCCGTAAAGCACAACCGGCTTTCCGCAATTTTTTAGTCGTTCCCATACGGATATTTCATCTTTTAAAAGTTCGGTTATATTAAACATATAGATACTCCAATTAGTGTATATGGCATTGTAATTGTTTTCGCAATGAACGCCCCTACGGGTTTGCAAAGCAAAAAAAGTATAAAAAAACGCCCACCCTACTGGGTGGACACTTTATGTGTTGGCATCTCCCTATTTTTCCGGGCCGTCACCAGCCAAGTATCTTCGGCACCACTGAGCTTAACTTCTGTGTTCGGTATGGGAACAGGTGGACCCTCAGCGTCATCAACACCAACTTATTAACTTTTGTTTCTCTCTTGAGAACAGTATTGATTATACTACGGGCTGCACCAAATGTCAACACTTTTTTTAAAAAAATTTAAAAATTCTTTTAAAACCCTGAAAAGCCCGTATTTATCCCGATTTACCGCCGTTTTAACCGTCATTGAACCCGATATATACTTGATGCGGTGAAAAATTATACATATTTTGGCTTGTTAAAGCGTAAAAAATAGGATGCCGTTGTTTGCCGTAAATTATTGACTAAACGGATAAAAATGTGTACAATTAAATAGATTAGAACAGATTGGGATGTTTAGAATGAATAATGTAAATAAGTGTAAAATGCTTTTGTCATCACTCTCTGTATTCAGAGGTATAATGAACAGAAGCGTTCCGAAAGCCTTTTATGAACTTTTGCTTTCGCTCGACAAAAAGCCTGAGGAATTTCTCGGTGCATACGGCAAGCTTTGCTCAATGCTTTGCGAAAGAGGCTGTGCGGATAAGTTCGCATTTGCAATCAGCGAAACGGCTCTTTTTGACGATAACTGTTTTGCCCGTGCCGCAACAGCCGGCAAACAGGGAGAGTTACCCGAAAATGTTGTTTCTGCCGTTAAGACAGACTGCGACGCTATTTTAACAGCCGCAAAGCTTACTTCCGATGAAGTGCTTGAGGCATATACCTATGCCGATGAAATCAAGGAGCTTATTCCGATTCTTCCAAAGTGGCAGACAGGCAAGTGCGCTCCGTGCTTTGACGGATTTGACGGTTCACTTGACAAGCTTTCTGCTTATTATAAGGAAAACGGTTGCGGAATGTTTGCCCGTTACAAGGCGTTCATCTGGCGTGACGGTGACATTCAGCCTGTTGAGCATCCGGACAAGATTGATATGGATACATTTACGGGATATGAGCGTCAGAGAAGTCAGGTTGTAAACAACACACTTTCATTTATTCAGGGCAAGAGCTGTAACAACTGTCTGCTTTACGGTGATAAGGGTACAGGTAAAAGCTCAACAGTCAAGGCAATTGCAAACGAGTTCCGCAAGGACGGACTCCGCATTGTTGAAATGCCTAAGGACAGGCTCATTGACTTTCCGCTTCTTGTTGACAAGATTGCCGCTCTTCCGCTTAAATTCATTATATTTATTGATGATCTTTCGTTCCAGCATCAGGATCAGAGCTATACAACCCTTAAAGCCGTGCTTGAGGGCGGACTTGCGGCTCGTCCCGATAATGCGTTGATTTATGCAACATCAAATCGCAGACACCTTGTTAAGGAAAGCATTTCCGACAGAACGCATACTGTTGATGATATCAATGTTCGTGACAATATGCAGGAAAGTCTTTCGCTTTCGGACCGTTTCGGTCTTGCAGTCTGCTACACAATTCCTTCAAAGAATGATTTTCTTGAAATTGTATATTCTCTTGCAGAGCAGAGAGGCGTCAAGATGACTCACGAAGAGCTTGCACTCGGCGCTGAGCAGTTTGCACTTTCAAGAGGCGGTCGTTCGCCAAGATGTGCAAGACAGTATGTTGAATCGCTGTTTTGCTGATTAATCGGAGGTCAGTTATGAAAACAAAAATAATTTCAATTGCTCTTGCAGTTGTGACAATGCTTTCGGCAGTTGCGCTTTTCAGCGGTTGTTCTGACGGAGAATATCCTGTTGAGGTGGCAAACATCACGATAGAAAGTCAGCCAAAGAACATAGTTGTTCTTGATGCGCCGACAGCCGATATCCTCATCGCAACAGGCTATGACAGATATATTGTGGGCAGAAGTGATGAGGTTGACCAGCAGTCAATCGCAGTTGCCCCGAGCGTCGGTTCATATGAAAATCCCGATACCGACAAAATTATCAATTCCGGCACAAACCTTGTGTTTGCAGGTCAGTCAATAAATGAGGACGCAAAGAAGAAGCTTCAGGACAAGGGTATTCAGGTTGTCACAATGTCACACGGTGACACTCCCAAGCAGGTTGAAACAAACTATGTGACAATCGGCAAAATTTGCGGCGGCACAAAAACGGGCGCAAAGAAGGGTGAAGATACCTACAATGAATTGCTTGATAAGATGAACAACTACAAACAGCAGGTTAATAACAGAAATTCCGGCATTCTTGATACGGTTTGTTATCTCTATACAGAAGACGACAGACTCAAGATGATGACAAGCGGAACATACGGCGATATGCTCCTGGGCTATACGGGGGCGGTTAATGCCGCAGTAAACATCAGCGACAACAATGTTGATGTTGCAACTCTCAAGATTGCAAATCCGAACTTTATCTTCTATGCAGACAATGCTACTCTTGATAAAATTAAGGGTGATACAACACTCGCAAGTCTTGGTGCAGTTAAGACAGGCAAAATTCTTGAGGTTTCGCTTGAAGAAATGTCAAGACCCGGCAATACTGCTCTGGAAGCACTTGAAAAAATGGTTTACTTTATGTATCCCGACCTCAAGCCAAAGTCTGCAACAGACACAACAAAGGCTCAGGATGCGACAGCGTCAAAGACTGACGCAACAACCGCAACTCAGGCAACAACAACTGCAAGCGATTCAAAGTCGGTTGCCGATAAGTATAATCTTACCATTACATCAGACCTTTCACTCAAGCTGGAAGATGAAAACGACACGGTAAAGGCTATGCAGCTCCGCCTTTATAACATCGGTTACATTGCCGACAAGGACAATGTGACAGGCTACTATGGCGAAGTAACAGCCGAGGCTGTTAAGAAATTCCAGAAAAAGAACGGTCTTAAAGAAACAGGTACAGCCGATAACGCAACTCTTGTATTGCTTTTTGACAGTTCAGCGAAAAAGGCCAAATAATTCAAATTGAAATTTGAAAATTGAAAATGGAAAATTAATGTTGGCAGTGTACAACCGCAGTCTATTCGAGAAGACAGTCGGATAAAGAAATTGCATCAGATACCCGAGTAAGGTTCTGATGCAATCTTTGTTTATATCAAAAATTTGTCAGTAGCGCCGAACCGTGTTCGCCATAAATAAACAGTAAATTTCATATTAACAAAACAGTCGGGAAGACATTGCATTTTATTTTGCAAACTGTCTTCCCGACATTAATTTTCCATTTTCAATTTTCAATTTTACATTAATTAAACCTTTCGCTCGGGCATAATTAGTTTTTAATTCATCAAACTATCTGCACGAACTGCCCACGGTGGTACACCGTTAAAAAAGTTCGGGGTGCATTCGGCTGTAGTGAAAAATGTACTGCTGGGCGATGCCTGCGTACTGACCGAAATCGTCACCGTTCATATTCGGGAACAGCTTTTCCATTGCCCGTTTCATCCACACATCAATCGGAAAAGCCTCAATTCTGTGCATACCGAAAAGAAGTGTGCAGTCGGCAACCTTTTTGCCGACGCCCGTAATTTTCATAAGCTCCGCTCTTGCGTCTTCATAGTCAAGCGTGAAACAGCTGTCAAGATTCACCTCGCCGTTTGCAACCTTTTGTGCCGCATCAACAATGTAACGGTTGCGAAATCCTGCTCTCAGCGGTGCAAGGTCATCGGGCGAAAGTTTTGCAAGTGTTTCGGCTGTCGGGAACGCAAATTCTCCGTCATCAAGCGGTGTGCCGAAGTTTTCACACAAACGCTCAACAATACCCTTGATTCGCTTTATATTGTTGTTCTGCGAAATGATGAATGTGCAGAGTGCCTCAAAAGGCTCTTGTCTTAAAATCCTTATGCCCGGGGCGTACTTTGCCGCCTCGTTCAGAACGGGATGTATTGTGCTGATTTCTTCACGGATTTTTCCGTAATCAAGCGAAAAGTCAAAGTAGCTGTACCAAATGTTTTTGAAGTCGTCAGCCGTTGCATTTTCAATGTACATATCCGTTTTGTCAAGGCTGACGGTTACGCTTTTGCCGTAGGCAACACCGTGAAAAGAACCGTCGTCCTGCAACTTCCAACGAAAGCTCTGACCGCAGTCGAGAGTCTGCGCAAGGTCAAGGTCATGCACATCGGTTATTTTGATTTTGTTGTCGAGTTCAATACATTCCATGATTTTCACCGCCGAAATTTTCTTAATAAAGTATATCACATTCGGGCAAATTATGATATACTTATTTAAAATGAAAAATTGAAAATGGAAAATGAATGTCGGGAAGATAGTTTGTTTGTAAAACAGATTTCAGTCCCGACTGTATTTCAGACAGGAACTCATTGAACGCAAGTCTTGATGAAATATTTTGTTTAAACACATATGTTTTGATATGATGAAAACGGTGTGTTATAACCACTACATTAACTCAAAAGGAGGATTATTGTGAAAGAAACTATCTGCACAATTCCGATTAACGATATATTTATGCCGAAATGCGGTTGTCCGTTTTGCCGAATGGAGAGTATGCTTGAGGAGCAGTATGTAAAATTCATTACGGGTGATGCGATGATGGAGCCTAATATCAGGATTGAAACCAACAAAAAAGGCTTTTGTCACCGCCATTTTTCGCAGATGTTTGAAAAAGGACAAAAACTGCCGAATGCGCTTATTCTTGAAAGTCATCTTCAGGAAATTATTGATAACGATATGCCGAAAAAGCTGAAGGGCAAGCCTGATAAGAAACAGCTTGAAGTTATTAAAAAGCGACTTGATTCGTGTTATGTATGCGACAGAATTGAGTGGGATATGCACCATTTTTGCGACACGATTTTTGTTGAGTGGGCAAAGGGAGAGGAGTTTTATAAGCTGTACAACGAACAGCCGTTTATCTGCTTTAAACACTACGATTTTATTATGAATGTTGCAACCCAAAAGAGCAAGCTGCCGTCAAAGCTTTTACCGCAGTTCTATGCCGAGACAGCAGGTCTTACAAAAAAATATCTGCTGTCGCTTAAAGAAGATATCACATATTTCTGCTCAATGTTTGATTACCGCAACCACGGCAAAGATTGGGGAAGTTCCAAGGATTCAATTGAGAGAAGTATTGAATTTTTGACAGGCGAAAAGCCGTAAACGGTGAGCCGACTTTTTATGTTCGTGAAGACAGTTTGTAATGTAAAAAACATATTATGCCCGAGCGAAAGTTATTAAATGTAAAATTGAAAATGGAAAATTAATGTCGGGAAGACAGTTTGCAAAATTAAATGCAATGTCTTCCCGACTGTTTTGTTAATGTGAAATTTACTGTTTATTTATGGCGAAAACGGTTCGCCGCTACTGACAAATTTTTGATATAAACAAAGATTGCATCAGAACCTTACTCGGGTATCTGATGCAATTTCTTTATCCGACTGTCATTAGCACTGCCATACTGCCATAACGGCATTGAAGTATTCATCAGAGAGAACCTTTCTCAACTGTTCTCTGCCGGATTCATCGTTCATATATGCATTGCGGATGTTGCCGCCGACCTGCATTTCTTCACCGTTAAAGGTCAAAAACTGCTGTCTGAGTACCGACACGCTGTCCTTTGTGAGCATATCGAGTGTGATTTTTTCTTTAAGTTCCATTATTTTTACCTCCGTTATTTAATTTTGTACAAGCAAATCACATTAATTTGCTCGCCGTCTGCGAATGTATATGCGGTCTTATCCTGAGTCGAAAACTGTAGCCAAGTGTTATTTTTCGGAATGGCAAATTTAAAAAGCTTGCCAAGGTTTGAAATACCGACACAAAAAACATTGTCCTCGGAAATACATTTGTACGGCAAATCAATCAGCGGACACATGCTATTGCCGGCAAGAGATACTGCGTTCATTTTGACCGTTGCACTGACAATTACAACATCACCAATCGTCTTATACATACAGCTTGCGCTTTTGATTTTATTGGTGACGGTTGAATACGGTGTGAGCTTTGATGTACCGCTCTCTATGTTGGCAGAATCGTATTTTGAGCCGATGCTCATATCCATACGGACCAATCTTTCGTTAAGGGATTTGTTGTCAGCTTTTGCGTTAAGCAGAGTGTCAACCTCATCCGACGAGTAGCTGTCGGCACTATCCCAGTAGTTGTCGGTAAGATACTTGATACTCGGATAATTTTGAGTATAGTCGGTAATCTGAGAGGAATCACTTACCTTGTTTGAGTTGTCCTCTTTTTTTGTAATGTCGGACTGTTCAATTAACTTTTTGGTTTTGTCAATTTCAGTCCGACAAAGCTTTGTTTCGTCAAGAAGCTTTTGCGTTTCTTCACGAAGCTTCAGCGTTTCTGAGTTCGGATTAAGGTACTCTTTGTCCTCAATCGGAATACTCTCGTCTGCATAAAGCGTGACGATCTGAGTTTGGAAAACATAGCCGTTTTCGCCTCTGCCTTCAAGCTGAAGTTCAAAATAGCCGTGCATGAAAATGTCGTTTTTTCTGACCTTCCACACAAGTTTTGTGCCTGTTTCATCAATTGCGGTGCTGTCGGGAATTACCGAATTTACACTGCCGTCGGCAAAACGCAGATGAATGAAGTAGTCAACCGTAATGTCGCACATTCCCCGAATTAAAAATTCCTGCGTTTCGGCAAGATTTTCACCCGTTGTGCCGACGCAGTTTGCACCGTCAAAAGTTTTTGGTTTTCGTTTGTCATAGATAATCATTGTTACACCTCCACTTAAAGAGGCAAAAACACGAAAAAATGCATTGTTTTATGCAATTTTCAGAAAAATTTTTGAAATTTTTTTAATTTCCCGTCACGAGGGGGAAACGGTTGCAATTGCAATGTTTTGTGATATAATCTAATTTGAATAATTTGAACGATTTGACTTAAACAGAGGAGAAGAAAAACGGTTTGTTCCGTGACGATTAAGAGGGCGAATTGTGTGCTGATGTACAAATTACGGCTTTTTTCGTTGCAAACCGTTTGAACGAAGGGGGACGGCAACACGCCGTGATATAAAATGAGAAAATATGTAGAAGTTTTTACTCGTGATCATTTGCCAAAGTTGAGGGATCAGCTGTTGTTTTCGGGATTGACGGATCACGAAATTTTTATGTTCATACAATATGCAAAACCGTACTATCTGTCGCTGAACCGTGGCGGAACGGCAAGGGTTGAAAACAAGTTCAGCCATATGACGGGACTTGTGTTTTCGGGAACTGCATACCTTTATTCTGTGGACTACAACGGCAACAAAAGTCTGCTCAAAACAATTCGCAGCGGCGAGTCAAGCGGAACGCTTTACGCAATGTTTGACTACTACAACACGCTTGTTGAGATTATGGCAGGGGAGGACTGCGAAATCCTTTTTATTCCCCCCGAACCGATGTTCATAACCGAGGATTCGCTTGCGTCGATTCAGCAGAAAATCCTCGTCAATATGCTTGCGTCACAAAGACAGGTGTTTTTGCAGATTTCGGAACACCTTGCCTGCCTTTCAAAGCGAAGTATCAAGGGCAAATTTATGCACCTTCTTCAAATTTATTGCAGGCGTGAGCATAGCTGTGAGGTTGATCTGCCGTTCTCCCGTGACGAGCTTGCAAACTATCTTGCGGTTGACAGAGCGTCACTTTCAAGAGCACTCGGTGAACTGAAAAAAGCAGGAATTATTGAATTTAAAAAGAGCCATTTCAAACTGATTGAAACAGCTGAATATCATTTTGATTAAATAACGGTCGGCAAACGGTGTTCTGTTTCCTTTCACCGCCGACTAAAATATAACGGAGGATAATATTATGAGTTTTGTGGAATTACTGCTGTTCGGCATCGGCTTGTCTATGGATGCATTTGCGGTTTCAATTTGCAAGGGGCTCTCCGTGCGTAAGTTAAGACCTAAACACGCAATTACTGTCGGATTGTGGTTTGGCGGATTTCAGGCGCTTATGCCGCTTATCGGTTATCTTCTCGGAAAGCAGTTTGAGTGGCTCATCACAAGCATTGACCATTGGATTGCATTCATCCTGCTTGCACTTATCGGTGCAAATATGATAAGAGAAGCTTTCGGTGAGGAAGAACAGCTTGACGATTCGTTTTCGGTCAAGACAATGCTGCCCCTTGCCGTTGCAACAAGTATTGACGCACTTGCGGTAGGCGTTTCGTTTGCGTGTATTGATGTTGATATCGTACCTGCAATCGCAATTATAGGCACAACAACATTCATACTTTCGGCTGTCGGCATCAAAATAGGCAATGTATTCGGCGCAAAGTATAAGTCAAAGGCAGAATTTTTAGGCGGTGCAGTATTGATTTTGCTTGGACTCAAGATTTTGCTTGAAGATTTGGGACTTTTGCCGTTCTGACGAATTTCAAATTGAAAGTTGACGGCGAGCCGCCGTTACCAATTCGAGAAGATAGTATAATATAGAAATCGCATCAGATGCCCGAAAAAGCTCTGATGCGATTTTTTATATAAAAGTCGTTGCTGTTTCGTAGGGCGGATATTATCCGTCCTACAGACAATACAGGGTTTTTATAATTTCAATTTCTTAAAGTTGTCATTCAGAATTGTGCAGGAATTATCTAACTTTTGCAATTCCTGTTCGGTTAATTTAAGTTCCAGAATGCGTTTTGCACCGTTTGCGCTTACTATGCACGGGTTGCCGATGAACACATCTTTCTTGCCGCCGTATTCGCCACGCAGACGAACCGATACTGTCAGAACGCTGTTTTCATCTTGAAGAATTGCTCGGACGATACGAACGATTGACATACCGATGCCGTAGTAGGTTGCGCCCTTTGCCTCAATGATTTTGTGGGCGGCACAACGCACATCATCGCTTATCTGCTCAAGCTCCTCCATATAGTACGATTTTGGGTTATCACGCATGACATCCTTTAGCGGTTTGGCGGCAAGGAGTGCCTGACTCCACGGAACAAATTCGCTGTCTCCGTGTTCGCCTATTACATATGCGTGAATGTTGCGTGGATCAACCTCAAAATATTCGCCGAGAAGATATCTGAGCCGTGCCGTGTCAAGTGTAGTTCCCGTGCCGATGATTTTTGACGCATTGAATCCCGAAAGTTCATAGGTCACCCGTGTCATAATGTCAACGGGATTTGTCGCAACAAGGAAAATTCCTTCAAAACCGCTTTGCACAATCTTTGGCACAATTGAAGAAAATACAACAGCGTTTTTCTGCAAAAGCTGAAGCCTGCTTTCAGTGGGCTTTTGATTTGCACCTGCGCAGATTACAACAATGTCGGCGTCGGCACATTCACCGTAACCTCCGCAACGGATTTTCATGCTTGAGTGCGAAAATGCAAGCCCGTGGTTCAAATCCATTGCCTCGCCCTCGGCACGCTTTTCGTTGAGGTCAATCATAATGAGCTCATCACACACATTTTGATTGAGTGCCGCATAGGCAAAGCTCATTCCGACCATTCCCGTTCCCACAAGTACAACCTTTCTTTTGTTTCCCGACATATGACCGTCCCTTTCATTTGTATTCTTTTTTTAGGGTTTTCATATGTGCAAAAATTATTCTTTGGTTCAAAAAATTGATTGAATTGTGCTTTTTGGGGGGTTGTGAAAAAAATAACGGCAGAATCGGCTGTTTGTTTGGTGAAATGGCAAAGATTATATGTAAAAATCATCAAAATTCACTTGAAACGCAGATATAATTGTGCTAAAATTAATTCGACAAGATGTTCGGAATACATTAGGCATATTCCGATTTTTATTTTATAGGAAAATATCAATTGCGAGATTCTTGTTTTTGAAAACTGTCAAATTTTGCCGCGTTGTGCTTTAGCATAAAATCCTTGCAAGGCTACACTCGGGCATTAAAAGTTTTTTGAAAAGCAAGACTGTCTGCACGAATAGGGTGCGAGGCACTCGCTTTTCAGAATGTACAGGTGCTTGCAGAGTTACGCTCGGGCATTAAAAGTTTTTGAAAAGTAAGACTGTCTGCACGAATAGGGTGCGAGGCACTCGCAGAAAGGAAAAGAGGTAAAAGAGAATGTACAAGATAGTTAAGAAAAAATCTCTGAATCCAACCGTTACACTTATGGAAATTGACGCTCCGCTTATTGCCAAAAAGGCAGAGCCGGGACAGTTCATCATTCTCCGTGTTGACGAGAACGGTGAGCGTATTCCGCTTACGGTTGCAGGCTATGACAGAGAGGCCGGCACAGTTCGTATTATCTTCCAGATTGTCGGTGCAACAACAGAAAAGCTCAATCACCTTAACGAAGGCGATTATATTCACGATTTTGTAGGCCCTCTCGGTGTTCCCACACATACAGACGGTCTTAAAAAGGTTTGCGTTGTAGGCGGCGGCGTTGGCTGTGCAATTGCACTTCCTGTTGCCGAAAAGCTCCACGAAATCGGCTGTGAGGTTCACTCAATTGTCGGTTTCAGAAACAAGGATCTTGTTATTCTTGAAGATGAATTCAAGGCTTGCTCAGACAAGTTTATTCTTATGACAGATGACGGTTCATACGGTCAAAAGGGCGTTGTTACAGCTCCTCTCGAAGAGATGATTAAGGCAGGCGAGGACTATGACCTCGTTATTACAATCGGTCCGCTTATCATGATGAAGTTTGTTGTTAAAACAACAAAGCCTTACAATATTCCCACAACAGTTTCCATGAACCCGATTATGATTGACGGCACAGGTATGTGCGGCGGCTGTCGTCTTACAGTTGACGGACAGACAAAGTTTGCCTGTGTTGACGGCCCCGACTTTGACGGCTTTAAGGTTGATTTTGACGAGGCTATGAAGCGTGGCGCAATGTACAAGCCGTTTGAGCGTCATGCATACGAAGAAACATGTAATCTGTTCAAGAAGGAGGTTGAGTAATCATGCCAAATATGTCACCAAAAAAGGCTCCTATGCCATCACAGGATCCTAATGTAAGAAATAAAAACTTTCTTGAGGTAGCAACAGGCTACACAGAAGAAGTTGCAATTGAGGAGGCACAGCGTTGCCTTAACTGTAAACACAGACCTTGTGTAAACGGTTGTCCGGTACATATCGCAATCCCTGATTTTATCAAAGAGGTTGCCCAGGGCAACTTTGCAGGCGCTTATGATGTAATTTCGCAGTCAAGCTCACTTCCTGCTGTTTGCGGCCGTGTTTGTCCGCAGGAGTCACAGTGTGAGTCAAAGTGCGTAAGAGGCATCAAGACTGAGCCTGTCGGAATCGGCAGACTTGAGAGATTTGTTGCCGACTGGCACAACGCTCAGACAGATGTTAAGGTAAATAAGCCTGAGTCAAACGGTCACAAGGTTGCTATCGTCGGTTCAGGTCCTGCAGGTCTTACCTGTGCAGGCGACCTTGCAAAGAAGGGTTACGATGTAACAGTATTTGAGGCTCTCCACCTTGCAGGCGGTGTTCTCGTTTACGGTATCCCTGAGTTCAGACTTCCCAAGTCAATCGTTCAGAAGGAAGTTGACACACTCAAAGAGCTCGGTGTTAAGGTTGAAACAAATATGGTTATCGGCAGAGTTCTCTCAATTGACGAGCTTATGGACGATTACGGCTTTGAGTCAGTATTTATCGGTTCGGGCGCAGGTCTTCCGAGATTTATGAATATCCCCGGTGAGAACCTTTGCGGCGTTTACTCAGCAAATGAGTTCCTCACAAGAACAAACCTTATGAAGGCTTATAAGGATGACAGCACAACTCCGATTATGCACGCAAAGAAGGTTGCAGTTGTCGGCGGCGGTAATGTTGCAATGGATGCCGCTCGTTGTGCAAAGCGTCTTGGCGCAGAAGAGGTTTATATTGTTTACAGAAGAAGCGAAGAAGAGCTTCCTGCCCGTAAGGAAGAGGTTGAGCATGCCAAGGAAGAGGGAATCATCTTCAAGCTCCTCAATAACCCTGTTGAAATTCTCGGCAACGAAGATGAGTTCGTAACGGGTATGAAGTGCATTAAAATGGAACTCGGCGAGCCTGACGCAAGCGGCAGAAGAAGACCTGTTGAAATCCCCGGCAGTGAGTTCGTTCTTGATGTTGACGCTGTTGTTATTTCAATCGGTACATCACCTAACCCGCTTATCAAGGCTACAACAAAGGGACTTGACACTCAGAAGTGGGGCGGTATCATCGCTGATGAAAACGGTCTTACATCCCGTGAGGGCGTATATGCAGGCGGTGACGCTGTAACAGGTGCCGCAACGGTTATCCTCGCAATGGGTGCAGGCAAAACAGCCGCAGCCGCTATTGACGAATACATCCAGAATAAAAATAAGTAATTTTTATTTTGAGTTGAAAATGTAAAATTAAGGTCGGCGGTGTGCCACCGCTGTCTATTCGAGAAGATAGTTAGATAAAGAGATTGCATCAGATGCCCGAGAAAGGCTCTGATGCAATTTTTGTTATGTTAAAATTTTTGTCCGTATGGAAATCATTATCCACCCAAACGGGTTGTGGGATTATACAAAACCTCGGCTCTTCGTGGTGTCAAGCCTCGTTGTTCTGTACTGTTTCCAAAAATAACTCTCACTCGTCTAATCCGTTCCAATCACTTGCGTGATTTACACGGTTTAGTCCTCGCCGGTCGTTATTTTTGGGTACAGAACCTCGGCTCTTCGTGGTGTCAAGCCTCGTTGTTCTGTACTGTTTCCAAAAATAACTCTCACTCGTCTAATCCGTTCCAATCACTTGCGTGATTTACACGGTTTAGTCCTCGCCGGTCGTTATTTTTGGGTACAGAACCTCGGCTCTTCTGTTTTGCACAATAAATTAAATTTGTATATAGTCGGATTCTTTCTATTTTAGTATTGATTTTAGTATAAAATAGGTGTATTATGACTTTGGTATGCGGACGGGTGAATTTTTTCAGTGGTCCGCACCTTGTTTTTAAATATTGGTTAAGAGGAAAATTTATGAGGATTATAATTGTTGGATGCGGAAAGGTTGGCTCTTCAATAGCGTCGGAGCTTAATTTGGAGGGGCATGAAATATCCGTAGTCGATATTAACCATGGTGCAGTCGATAAACTTGCAAATTCGCTTGATGTTCTCGGCATAGAGGGAAACGGTGCAACATATGATGTGCTTATTGAGGCAGGCGCAGAGTATGCCGATTTGCTTATTGCCGCAACCGCAAGGGATGAAATCAATCTGTATTCGTGTCTTATGGCTAAGGCGGCAGGCGTTACCCACACAATTGCAAGAGTGCGTAATCCCGAATACACAAACGACCTTTACAGAATCAAAGAGCATCTCGGTCTTTCTATGGCAATCAATCCCGAACAGACCGCCGCTAATGAAATCAGTCGTCTGTTAAGATTTTCGGGTGCGCTTGAAATTGATTCGTTCTCAAAGGGCGTTGTTGAGCTTATCAAGGTAACTGTACCGCAGAATTCGTCAATTGTCGGAACTGCTTTGAGCAGAGTTGACAACCTCAGAGGTAAGGTGAGAATCTGTACGGTTGAGAGAGGGGATGAGATGTTCATTCCTAACGGTGATTTTGTTATTAACGGCGGTGACAGAATTTCTGTTGTTGCAAAGCCCGAAATTGCCGCAAAATTCTTTAAGCGTATCAGTATTGCAATCGGCAGAAGTAAGGATGTTATCCTTCTCGGCGGCGGCAAGGTTTCGTTCTACCTTGCAAAGACGCTTATTAAATCCGGTGCGAATGTCAAAATTATCGAGAAAAATCCCGAACGCTGCAACTTTCTTTCGGAGGCTATACCTGGGGCTGTTATAATTCAGGGCGATTGCATGGATCAGTCGCTGTTGCTTTCGGAGGGTGTTGAACACGCTGACGGCATTGCCGCTCTTATGGATTATGACGAAGAAAATATTATCATAACGATGTACCTAAAGGGCATTACAAAGGCAAAATTGATTACTAAGGTAAATAATGCGTCATTTGATCCGCTTTTGCATGATCAGAATTTTGAATGTATTATTCATCCAAAGAGCCTTACAGGCGAATATATTGCAAGATATATCAGAGCGATGCAGAATACGGGCGACAGCAATGTTGAATCGCTTTACCGCCTTAACGACGACAAGGTTGAGGCTCTTGAATTCAAGGTTAATGCGGAATCAAGGGTTACGAATGTTCCGATTATGAGCCTTAATCTGAAGGCTAATCTTCAGATTATCTGCATTAACAGAGGCGGAAAAATTATTCTTCCGCAAGGTACGGATGTGATTAAACCTGAGGACACGGTAATTGTGCTTACCATGCAAAAAGGTCTTAGCAAGCTTGAAGATATTGTAAAGCGTTGAGGGGAGCATAATGAATAAACGATTAATTGTGTATATCCTCGGCTGGGTTCTTATTGTCGAGGGTGCGGCTATGCAGATTGCAACCGTTACTTCATTTATATACGGCGAACACGAGGGACTTTATTTTCTTGGAGTAGGTGCTTTGTCGGCACTTTTGGGATTGCTTGCCGTAAAAGTAAAAAAGCCGAAAAATCCCGTGCTTTATCAGAAGGCAGGCTTTGCGGCTACTGCGTTAAGCTGGATTCTTATGTCTTTTGTAGGATGTTTTCCGTTCTGGCTGAGCGGTGAGATTCCGAGTTTTATCGACGCTTTTTACGAAACCGTGTCGGGCTTTACAACAACAGGTTCAACTATACTTACCGATGTTGAGGCATTGAGCCACGGAATGCTTATGTGGCGAAGCTTTCTCCATTGGTTGGGCGGTATGGGCGTAATCGTGTTCTTGCTTGCGATTATCCCGAAGCTCGGCGGTCAGCAGAATATTTTCCTTATGAAAGCCGAGAGCCCCGGTCCGATTGTGGGCAAGGCTGTTCCGAAAATGAGAAATTACGCAATGATGCTCTACGGAATTTATTTCGGCTTGACTGCACTTGAATTTATATTTTTAATTATAGGCAAAATGCCTGTTTTTGACGCACTTAACATAAGCTTTGCAACGGCAGGTACGGGCGGTTTCGGTGTTACCAACGCAGGTATCGCTTCATACAGCAATTATCTGCAAACCGTTATTGCTGTATTTATGATGCTGTTCGGAATTAACTTTTCCGTGTATATCCTCATTCTTGCGAAGAAGTTTAAGCAGGCTTTCCGCATTCAGGAGCTGTGGGTTTATTTCGGAATTATCGTGCTGTCAACAGCCTTGATTGCGTTTAACATCAGGTCACTTTATCCGAGTGCGTATGATGCGGTTCACCAGAGCTTTTTCTATGTTTCGTCAATTATCACGACAACAGGTTTTGGTTTGACGGATGTCAATAACTGGCCTGAATTTTCAAAAACTGTGATTATGATTATCACATTTATCGGCGCAATGGCAGGCAGTACAGGCGGCGGTTTTAAGGTTTCAAGAGTTATTTTGCTCTTTAAGGAAACACGAAAGGAGTTTTCACTCCTCATTCATCCGAGAAATGTTAAGACCGTTAAAATGGACGGCAAGACGATTGACCACAATGTTATGAGGTCAACTTCAATTTTCCTTGTGCTGTACATCGGAATCTTTGCGTTAAGCTGGCTTGTGCTTTCGCTTGATCAGACGGATTTTGTGACGAATTTCACGGCTGTTGCCGCAAATATCAACAACACAGGTCCGGGTCTTGGAATGGTTGGCCCTGTCGGCAACTATTCGGAATTCAGTATTTTGTCAAAGATTATTTTGATTTTCGATATGTTAGCAGGCAGACTCGAATTGTTCCCGTTGATGTTGCTGTTTGCCCCGTCAGCGTGGAAAAAATCGTAAGTAAATTGAAAAGATTATAATAAAGATCGGGAAGACAGTTTGCAAAATGCAAAACAATGTCTTCCCGACTGTTTTTTATATGTGGAATTGTGCGAATAATTACAATACTACGCTCGGGCATAATATGTTTTTTGATATTTACGAACTGTCTTCACGAACTGGGAAAGACGGCTCGCCGTCAATTTAAAAGCACATCTGCAATTGCGTTGCCTAACAGACTGCCCGAGTAGGTTGCCTCGTCAATGGAATTTGATTCTGTGCCGACTTCTATTAACAGCGAACCGTTGCAGACATATTCATTGTATGCAAAGTAGTCAAAATTCAGCGGTCTGGTCATATCGGGGTAGAGGGTTTCGGCTTTGTCCTGAATTTTCAGGGCAAAGTTTAAATTTTCCTCCCAGCAGTCAAAACCCCGTTCACCGTCTGCGTCGCACCCCGCAAGAATCATAATCTGCGCACCCTTTTTGCCGTTGTATGTAAACACGGGCTTAACCTTGTTTTCGTCCGTTCCGATTGCATCACGGTGCAGGTCGATAACAACCTTGATATCGGGATATTTTTCAAGATTTTTATACACTGTGTCAACACTTCGGTCATACGAACCGTTGTAGGATTCATCGTGAATTGTCGTGTCATGAACCGTTTTTATTCCACGCTTGTTGAGCTGTTCGGTGAGTGCATCTCCGACTGCCACAACATTGAAATCGTTGTTGTTTGTGCGTGAATAAAAGCTGTCATAGAAAAAGTCAACATCTTCGTCAAGATATGCCTCGCTTGTGTGGGTGTGGTAGATAAGAACCTGCGGTGAGTTTATGCCCTTGTCAATTGAAAACGGCAGTTTTGCCGAAAGAAGTCCGTCAAAGTCAAGTGACAGTCCCGTTTTGTTTTTGACAAAGCAGTTGTCAACCTGAGTTCCCGTGTCGCCTATGGTGCGTTCCTCAACCGTGTATTTGTTCTCGCCGTCATGGTTGCCGTAGGAATCGTAATAGGTGCTTTTGTCACGCTTGTGATTTTTTTGGACTGTGGGTTCTGTGTCGGCTGATTCTGTGGGCTTTTGGTCGGAAGCTGTCGGCTTTTCCGTCTTTGAATTTTCAAGCTTGTATTCTCCGTTTGTGAGAGTAAAAGCGGCAGCGGCAAGTGCCGCAGGATTCTGTGATTCAAAGCAGAGAGGCAGTCTGTATATAACGCTTAAAACAGCCGTTGTCAACAGTACAACGGCTGTGCTTGTTTTTAAGGCTTTTTTCAGTTTCTTTTTTGATGTTCCTTCACTTTTCACAAAATCACCTGCAATCCGTACATATGTTGGCTATCGGTTTCTGCAATAAATATATGCCGTGCCGTAGGTGAATATGTGTAAATATGCGTGGATTTACATTAACGAGATGAGGTCGGGCAAATCAAATTCATTTTGCAACGCTCCGTTGAGTGCAAAGGCTATGAGCCTTGAGGCTCTTTCCGTGAGCAGGTCAATTTCTCTGGGAATGACTACAAGCTGTCTGCCCTGCGGCATAAGCATTTTCTGCGTTTTTCGGTTGCAGTCATTGCCGAGAATGTCAACCGCAAGCGTTTGTGCGTCAACAACGGTCGGCACTCCGATTGCAATAACAGGGACTCCGATTGTTTCCTTTGTGATTTTGGTGCGGTGGTTGCCCACCCCCGCACCGGGCGAGATTCCTGTGTCGCTTATCTGCAGTGTACAGCCGAGCCTTTCGGTTCTGCGTGAGGCGAGTGCGTCAATTGCAACAACAGCTGTCGGTCTTATCCGCCGTACAATGCTGAGAATGTATTCGCCTGTTTCAATGCCCGTCTGTCCCGTGACTCCCGTCTGCATTACGGCAACGGGGCGAAGTCGGTCAAGTCCCGTTGAACGGGCAATTTCTCCGCCTATGTGACGGGTGGCAAGCACTCGTCGGCTTGTTTTTGGTCCGAGTGAGTCGGGAGTGATTTCCATGTTGCCGAGTCCTGCAACAAGCACAAGTCCGTTTACGGGCAACAGCCGTTTGATTTCATTGCCGACGGTTTCAAGCCGTTTGTCGGTTTCGGTAAAATTGTCGGTGAGTGACGGCAACTCAATTGTAATGTATGTGCCGATTTCCTTGCCGAGTGCCTGTCTTGCCTTTTGGTTCTTTACAATCAGCCGTGAAATTTCAAGACCGTTTTCACTGTATTTTTTGAATTCAATACCGCCTGTGTTTTCTCCTGCAATTTCTCTTGCCTCAATTGCAAGGTCGGTTCTGAACTGCAAAATAATCCCCCGTTTCACAAATTTGTTTGTATATTGTTATTATTGTGCAATTTTATATTATGTATTCTATTTACAAGACTATTTTGTTTTGTTATAATTCAATCATAGATTATTTCTGTCACAATTTCCGCTCCTTGCAAGCAAAGCGGAAATTGTTCAGATTTAAATTTTTTGTTATAAAGCTAAGCAAAATTAAATTCTTTGTTATAAAGCAAAGCGGAAATTGCTCAGATTTAAATTCTTTATTATGAAGAAAAAGAGACAGATTATAATTCTAAAACAAACACACATCTTTACATTATATACAGGTGATTTTATGAACAAAAAATTTGTTGAAAAATTTACCGCAGTGGTTTCTGCGGTGTGTATGATTTCGGTCGGCATTGCAAGCGTAAATGCGGCTGAAATTGATGACGGATTTGAGTCGGTCACAAAGAATGCACAATCTTCGGATTCGTCTTTTCCGTCTGCATATTCCGCAATCGGCTATTCGCTTGTTGACGAAAACGGACTTCCGAGTAATTTCAGCTCAAAAAATCTCGGCTTTGTAACACCTATCAAGGCTCAGCAGTATAACGATTGCTGGGCGGTTGCAGGCACAGAAGGCTTTGAAACAAAGCTTTTGAAGCTTGGCTATCCCGTTACCGAGATGTCACATGACCACGCAAACGCAAGTTCCACAACACAGACAAACGGCAAGGGCTGGCAGAGAAAATACCGTGACGGCGGATTTACAAATATTTATCCCGGCTATCTCACCTCATGGCAGGGCGGTGCAGAGATTGCCGATGTCGGTAAGATTGATTTTTCAAAAAATATTCACGGCGATGATATGACAGCCGACAAGACTAAATACGGCACAACAAAACTGCGTTATCTTGACGGCGCTGATTCAAACGAAATCAAGCAGGCAATTATCGACAACGGCTCGGTGACAGCGTCATATGCCACATCAAACAAGTGCTTTAACAATGCAGGCACAACCTACTTTATGCCTCAGTCATATGACGGCGACTATGTCGGTCACACAATCAGCGTTGTGGGTTGGAACGATAATCTCAGCAGGTACAGATTTTCTAACGGAACAGGTGTGTTGCCGCAGAACAACGGAGCATGGCTTGTGCGCAACAGCTGGGGCGACAACAACACAATGGGCGGTTATTTCTGGCTTTCATATGAGGATAAGTACATTTTCGGCGAAAAGTATTCCCCGAATTTCACAATTGACGAGGTGACGGAGATTACCGACGATATGACATTGTTGCAGGATGAACGCTACGGTGCTACATACAGCTTTAATTATGTTGACAGCAACGACATTACATTCATCAATTGCTTTGATTTTGGCGAAAACAGCCGTACACTTGATAAGGTGCTTTTTGAAACAAAGAGCAACGGTGCGGATTATGAGATTTACTACATTCCCGTAAGAGACGGTGTTCCCTCAAATGATGAGAGTGAATGGAAGTCTGTTGCATCGGGCAAGGTTGCATACAGCGGTTATCAGTCTGTTAATGCAAACGGATTTGTTGCACCGCTCGGAAGAGGTGCAGTCGGTGTGAGAATCAAGACAAATTCAAAGGAATCAAGTCAGCTTGGTGTAGGCGAATGGCTTACAAGTGCAACGAAAATGACTTTTCTCAATGATTCATCTTACGGTAACAGCTACATTAAATATGATGGCACAACATGTGAACTGCTCGACTGGTACAAAACCGAGAGAGACGATACGCTCGGCGGTACATTTGTTATCAAAGCTGTGGCGCTCAAAAATGATAAGATTTTGAACGGCGATGTTGACCTTGACGGAGATATTGCCGTTAAGGACGCAACCCTTGTTCAGAAGTATATAGTAAAGCTTGAACAGCTTGACAACACACAGCTTTGCAATGCCGATTGTGACGGTGACGGAGATATCTCGGTTGCCGATGCCACAAAAATTCAGAAAATAGTTGTGGGAATTAATTAAAATTGAAAATGGACGGCGAGCCACCGTTCTCGGTTCGTGAATACAGTCGTTTCAAGGCGAGAGCGTAGATGCCCGAGCGGTAGTTTTTTTAAATTGAAAGTTGAAAATGGAAAATTGCGGTCGGGCAGACAGTTTGCAAAATGCAAATCATTGTCGCCCGACTGTTTTTGTATATATAAGTTGCGTTTAAATGTATGGGCGATATTATCCGCCCAAACGGCGGCTCGCCGCTACAAAATAGCGGTAACTTTTGCTTGACAAATCACCCGAACAAATGTACTATATTAGAAGAGCCGAGGTTCAGAGCCTTAAAATAACGACCGGCGAGGAGTAAGCCGAGGAAATCACGGAAGTGATTGGAGCGGGTTAGACGAGTGGGAGTTATTTTAAGAAAAGCGGAGAACAACGAGGCTTGACATCAAATACGCAACTTGAAGTCATGGGAGAAAAATTATGAACAAACCGCTTGCGGACAGGATTCGTCCAAAGACAATTGATGACATTGTGGGACAAAAGCATCTTATTGCACCCGACAGACCTTTGCGTAAAATTATTGAAAGCGGAGATATTCCGAATCTTATTTTCTATGGTCCTTCGGGGGTTGGAAAAACTACGCTTGCCACATATATTGCCAAAAAGACAAACCGTACCCTCAAAAAGCTTAACGGCACAACGGCTTCAACTGCCGACATAAAGGAGATTGTTGCACAGCTTAACACTTTTTCGGGGCTTAACGGAATTCTGCTCTATCTTGACGAAATTCAGTATTTTAACAAAAAGCAACAGCAGACTTTGCTCGAATACATTGAAAACGGCAGTATCACGCTGATTGCGTCAACAACCGAAAATCCGTATTTTTATGTATATAACGCAATTCTGAGCCGTTCGACTGTTTTTGAATTTAAGCCGGTTGAGCCGGATGAGGTTGAAAAGGCGGTTTACCGTGCAAGTGATTTTCTTGCCGAGGAGAGCGGTACGGATATTGAAATGCCCGAAGAATGTGCAAAGAAAATAGCATCGGGTTGCGGAGGAGATGTTCGCAAGGCTATGAATGCCGTTGAGCTTTCCGTGATTGCAACAGATGAAATTGACGGAAAAAAGGTTGTAAGACTTGAAACCGTTGAACAGCTTGTGCAGAAAAGTGCGGTCAGATATGACCGTGAGGGCGATGAGCATTACGATATTATTTCGGCTTATCAGAAAAGTATGCGTGGAAGCGATCCCGATGCCGCACTTCACTACCTTGCAAGACTGCTTGAGGCAGGCGATCTGCCGAGTGCGTGTCGCAGACTTATGGTGTGTGCGAGCGAGGATGTGGGACTTGCGTATCCACAGCTTTTGCCGATTGTAAAGTCGTGCGTTGATATAGCGCAGGCTGTCGGACTTCCCGAGGCGAGAATTCCGCTTGCCGATGCCGTGGTTATGGTGTGCAATGCCCCAAAATCCAACTCGGCATATATGGGTATAAACAGAGCTTTGGCTGACATAAGAACGGGTAACTCGGGTCCTGTACCCAGACAATTACAGAACAGGCACTGTGACGGAGATGACAATCCAAACAAGGGACAGTTCTATCTTTATCCCCACGATTTTCCGAACCATTATGTTGAGCAACAATATCTGCCCGATGCCCTAAAGGACAAGAAGTATTACGAATACGGCAGAAATAAAAACGAGCAGGCGTTCAAAGCCTATTGGGACAAAATCAAAAAGAAGTAATCAAATGAAAATTTTTTGACATGAAACTGCAAATAAAGTCAGATGTTGCTAACCAAACATCTGACTATTTGCTTTTATTATCCTGTTTTTTTGCTAATTATTGTTTCATTGTCTATTATGCACAATTTGAATGTGAATAATTTGTGACGCAAGAAATTTTATTATTCTTTAAAGGAAAATTATTAGCGGTTCAATATTGTAGAATTAAAGAGTAATTGTGGAGTAGTGTTGAGTAGCTTCACACGTGCAACAAAAAAATAATTCTGGAGGAAATCAAAATGGTAAAAAGACAACACAAAATCATGTGCCTTGTGCTTTGCCTTATGCTGGCGGTTTCAACCGTATTCGTCGGTGTAGTCAGTGCTTCTGCTGCAACAGGCGATACTGTTTACGTTAGAGTAAACAACGGCTGGTCAAAAGTTAACTGCTATATGTGGACTGACGGCCTCGGCAACAACGCATCTTGGCCGGGCAAGGCAATGACAAAGGTTGAGGACGGCGTATATTCCTACACTCTTGACAAGGATTATACAAAGGTAATCTTCAACGACGGCTCAAATCAGACAAAAGACCTTACATACCCGGGTCACGGCAAAATCTATGACCTTTCAAAGGGTACATGGTCGGATTATGCAGGTGCTCCTTCACAGGGTCCAACTGTTCAGACACCTACAAGCGCAACAACAGCAACAACTGCTACAACAGCAACAACTCCCAGCGGTGAAGGCACAACTGTTTACCTCAACAACGAGGCAGGTTGGGCAACACCGGTAGTTTATATGTGGAACGGCAGTACTGACAGCAACGGCTCATGGCCGGGCGTAAAGATGACAAGCATCGGCGGCAACATCTATCAGTACACCGCATCAAAGTCATATGCAAAATGCATCTTCAGCAACAGCGGTCAGTCACAGACATCAGACCTTACTGCAAAGGACGGCTATATATACAACAACAAGACTAATCAGTGGTCTGTTTACGATACAAGCCCTCTCCAGGTTAAGGAATTTACTGCTGATCCTGCATCAAACATCTACACAGGTACAGATGTACAGCTTTCTGCAACTGCTGCCAATAAGAGCGGCGCAGCAGTAAGCTACAAGTTCTCTGTTACTAACGCACAGGGCGGAACATCAACACTTTCCGACTTCTCTTCTGCTAAGTCAGTAACATGGACTCCTACAGTTGCAGGTGAATACACAATTACATTTGACTTTAAGGACGCAGACGGCAACACAAACAACCGTACAATGACTCTTGAAGTTAAGGACGACTCAGCACTTGTTAAGCCAATCATCAAGAGCGTTACTCCTGCAAACCTTAACCTTATCAAGGTTAACTCAACTGCTACTGTAACAGTTAAGGCAGGCGGCGGTAAGACAGGTACTAACCTTCTTTTCTACAAGTATGTTGTAACTGATCCTAACGGTGTTCAGAACACACCTTACTACACACTCAACAACATTTACACATTCGTTCCTACAATGAAGGGTGAATACAAGGTTAATGTTTATGTACAGAGTTCTGACAACAGCACAATAAACAAGACTTATACTTACACAGCTGCAGACGATGTTACTGAGCCTACAACAGTTGTTGTTCCTACAACTGCTCCTCAGCCAACAACAGTTCAGCCTACAACTGTTAAGCCTACAACTCCACAGCCAACAACTGTTAAACCTACAACTCCTCAGCCAACAACAGTTCAGCCTACAACAGCTCCCGAAAGACTTCGTGGCGATGTTGACGGTGACGGAGATGTAACTGTTATGGACTCAACATATCTTCAGAAGTCAATTGTTGGAATTTCGGATGTTCCGGCTCTCGAAACACTTGACCTCAAAATTTGCGACCTTGACGGTGACGGTACAATCAGTGTTAAGGATGCAACAATCATTCAGAAAATCGTTGTAAACCTTGAATAATCCAAACATTAAGTAAAAGAAAGATTGGAGATATACCTATGACAAGAATAAAGAAGCTGTGCGCACTTGTTCTTGCTGTGATGATGGTTGTAACCGCAGGAGTAATTTCTGTAAATGCAGCTCAGAGTTCCGACTCTGACGCTGTATCTGCGGATACAACAGAAACAGGCATCACAATTCATGTAAGAATGAGTGACGGTACACAGCCATATGTATATTTGTGGAACTCGCTCCCCACAAACAGCGCCATGTCAAAGTCTTACCCCGGTGAGAAAATGACAAAGGGTGACAAGTGGTATAACTACCATGTAGCAGATGTTACAAAGGTAAATGCCATTGTTACAGACGCTAACGGCAAGCAGTATTCTTCGGAGAAAAAACTTGAATCTGCTGCAAGCGCAGACTGGTACTGTGAAAACGGTAAATGGTCAAAATACAACCCTGACGAGCCGGATCCGATTGGCAGCGTTGATATGCGTGAAGAAACAATTTACTTCGTTATGACAACCCGTTTCTATGACGGAGATACAGGCAACGATGTTCACTGCTGGGATGACGGCACAGCCGGCAACGGTGATGACGACCCTGCATGGCGTGGTGACTTCAAGGGTCTTGGCGAAAAGCTCGACTACATCAAGGCTCTCGGCTTCAGCGCAATCTGGGTAACACCTGTTGTTACAAACGGATCAGGCTATGACTACCACGGCTATCATGCTATGGACTTGTCAACAGTTGATGCTCGTTATGAAAGCTCAGACTACACATACGAAGATCTTATTCACGATGCTCACCAGAAGGGCATGAAGATTATTCAGGACGTAGTTCTTCAGCACACAGGTAACTTTGGTGAAGCACACTTCTGTGATCTTTTCACAAAGGATACAACTAAAGACCTTGGCAACCTTCAGGAGTCATTGATTCCTACACAGTATCTTCTTGATACATACGGCCTTAAGTCACCTGAGGAATACTGGGCTCAGAAGCCGGGTGTTCAGTATCAGCAGAGACTTAACCTTATGAAGAATGTTACTTACTCAGGCGACAACGGTAACTCAACCGGTCCTCAGCCTGCAGCTCAGGACTTCTCTATGAATAAGATTTCACAGAGTGATACTTACAACCCGAACAACTACTATCATACAGGCTATTTCCAGAGTCCTAACTATGATGACTGGACAACAAAGTTCAGCCAGATTGCAGGCGACTGCGTTGACCTTAACACAGAGAACCCTGCAGTTGCAGAATATGTTGTAGATTCATATTCAAAGTATATGGATATGGGCGTTGACGGCTTCCGTGTTGATACCGTTCGTCACATTCCGAGAGTATCTCTCAACATTATGTTCAATGATCAGCTTATGGACGCTGCTAAGGCAGCAGGCAAGCCTAACTTCTATATGTTCGGCGAAATCTGCACAAGATACACATCAGTTTGGTATCGTGGCCATGCCGAGGAGTCAACTCCTTACTACACATGGAAAGAGTCTAACTCTAAGTGGGCAGACAGCTGGAACTGGGGCACATCAGCTTCAGACATCAACGACAACATGAACCTCGTTCTTCAGCATTATCTTGAAGAAGATAATTACAACGGTGATATGGATTCTACACAGCCAAAGAGCGACAACGCTTACCTTGACGGTATTACATATCACGGTTCCGACCGTTCTATGGCATCAGGCATGGATGCAATTGACTTCCAGATGCACAGAATGTTCGGTAGCGCTAAGAACGCTTATAACTTCGCTATTAACAACGACCAGTATTACAATGATGCAACATACAGCGTAATGTATGTTGATTCACACGACTATGCTCCTGAACAGCCGGATGAAACAACTCGTTTCACAGGCGGTACACAGACATGGGCAGAGAATATGGATCTTATGTTCACATTCCGTGGTATTCCTTGCGTATACTATGGTTCAGAAGTTGAGTTCAAGAAGGGTGAGCTTATTGATAAGGGTACACTTATTTCTCTTGAAAACTCAGGTCGTGCATACTTCGGTGATTATCTTGAGGGTACTGTAAACGCTACTGACTTCAGTGAGTACACAGCATCAGGCACTGTTGCTGACACTCTTGCAAGCCCGCTCAGTAAGCACCTTTCAAAGGTTAATGCTATTCGTCGTGCTATCCCCGCTCTCCAGAAGGGACAGTACACAGCATCAAGCGCATATGTAACAGGCGGTGATATGTCTTATGTTCGCCGTTATACTGACGACAACACAGACAGCCTTGCACTCGTTTCAATTTCTTCAGGTGCAACATTCAAGAACATTCCTAACGGTAAGTATATTGACGCTGTTACAGGTGATGTTAAGTATGTTACTGACGGTACACTTACAGTTCCGGAACTTGCTAAGGCTAACATGAGAGTTTATGTATGCTGCGCAAGCGGATTTACAGGTATCGACGGTCAGATCGGCGGAGATTCTGCATACGCTAAATAATGCGGAATATTCCACACTCAACACGATTCTGATTCTGTAATCAAAATTAATTACGGCACTCCGAGTAAAATCGGGGTGCCGTTTTTTAATTGTTATTTTATTTGTTCGTAATATTTTAAAAAATATGCTTATAATAAAAGTGTATCCGAAGTGTTATGTCAGCTTAAAAATGCTTGATAAAAAATTATATTAAAGATTATTATTTATATTTGTGTTCCGTTTAGGTCGCATATTCATCATAAAAATGCGTTCCTGTTTAAAAATACAGAAAGGTCAAAAGCCGATTCATCGGGGCTTGATTATTCAAAAACGGTTCTTATCAGACCTGAGGATTATGATAAATATTTAATTGAAAATGCAGTCGTAGATACAATGAATATAAGGCTGTCAGAATGAGTATTTATAAAATTGAAAAACAGATTTCAAAATACATAGAGGGCTATGTCAAATCGGTTTCAGATTTTGAAAACGCTGACAAAAAGTCTTTTGAACGAAAATACAAATATTCCACGCTTAAATATTTCCATGATATTCTCGGTATAGAATAACAATCGGGTAGCAGAAGTTTACATTCAGTAAATCTGTTACCCGATTGTTCTCTTATATTTTTTATTGTTATAATCGGCACTCAAAAATTTCGTTGGTGTCGGAAAACCCATGAGATTTATACCATTCTGCCGAATTTTTGCTTGGCCATGCAAAGACAAGTTCGCAGTTGATTGACGAAAGGTAGTTCTTTACATAATCGAGCAGTCGAGTGCCGATGCCCTTGCCACGATATTCTTCAAGCGTGAACACCTTTGTGAGATACGCAATAAATTCACGCTTTGCATTCGGGGTGGGAATTGTCGGAATAAGATATACAAACATTGCCGAAAGAATTTTCGCATTCTCATCTTCCGCAACGAAGATTTTATATTCCTTGTTTGTGTATAAAAAGGCAACGAACTCCTCGATAAATACCGATTTTGTTACACCGTCGGTGTTGTGTTCACCGTAAGTTTCGTCGTCTTCAACAGCATGTGTCCATCTCATTTCCGCAAGCTGAACGAAATCTCTGTCCTGAACCTCTCTTATTACCATGCTATCACCTCATCAAATTATTTTCAACTTAAGTATAACACAGATTTCTGCGATTACAAGTATGCAATTCGTCAGTATTCGCTTTCGATTCCACTCATTACAGTTATTCATTTGGTATTGTTCCTTGGGTATTTTTCTCTTAGTCTTTTTCTATGGGTATTATTAGGCTTCAAATTCTGAAGGGGACGGGTTCAAATTTTGAAGGGGGGAGGTGCAAATTCTGAACCCCATGGGTGCAATATTTGAAGTAGGGGGGTGCAGTATTTTACATGGGGTATGAAGTGATATTCGCAGAGTGTGTTGTTGCAGATTATGAGGTGGCAGAGTTTTCGTTTTTGTAATATTCGACAAGGTTGTCTCTGCCGAAACCTTCGTCATAAAAATTCGGATTGATCGAGAACAGATAGGACGATGACTGAATCTTGCCGTATTTGCCGACCGTGAAACCGCCCGATTTGGTAATGATTTTTCTTTTGCAAAGGAATTTTATGCTTTCCCTAACGGTGTTGTCGGAGATTGCACAGGCCTCTGCAATGGTGTGTATTGACGGATAACAGGTGTTCGATTCGTCACAGCATTTGAGTATGTAGCATAAAACAGCGAACTGTTGCGGTTTTAGATTGAGGTCAAACACCTCGTTTGGTACTATAAAAAAGTTTGTCATAAAATCGCCTCCGCTTATAAGCACAAAAGGCGAAAAAATGTATATTTTAATGCATTTTTTGAAAAATTTAACAGAGTTTTTTCTTTATACGGCAAATAATAAAGATAATTTTAGTTACTGTTTTCACAATTCAGTAGGTGATCCGATGAACACTTGCAAGTAACGGTACAGATTTTATGGTGAATTAAATTATATAAATGTTGGAAATTTACCGCTACATTAGAATACACAATTTTCATCACATCATAACATACACATAAAACAAATAATTTCATCAAGGCGGGCGTCCAATGAACGCCCCTACGGCTTGTTTTATGTTTGCACATAAAACAAATGGCGAACACGGTGTGCCCCTTCACGAACTGAGAGCGAGGCACTCGTATGCATGGGGCAATATTAGTACAAAGCAAATCTCGGGAGTTGTAGTTTTTACTATATCAGACTGTCTATACGAACGGGGTGCGGTGACACACCGCCGCTTGACAATTTTAGGGTTGCGATATATAGTATAGTCAAGGGAAGAGATTAACGGCAAACGCCGTAAAAATTGTGGGGTGAGCAGATGAAAATAACACTTAATCCCGACAAAGAAACAGTAAAGACAGTTAAAGAGGGCTTGAAGAGGACAGGCGGTTACTGCCCGTGCAGAATTCAGCGTACAGAGGAATACAAGTGTATGTGCAAGGAATTCAAGGAGCAAATTGCCGATCCCGATTTTGAAGGCTTTTGTCATTGTATGCTTTACTACAAATCTAAAGATTAAAATAACCGAACAGGAGGATTGTTATGGAAATAGAGCTTTACAAAGAAACTTTTGAGCAGGAGGTTTTGCAGTCGGATATTCCCGTGCTTGTAGACTTTTGGGCAACATGGTGCGGTCCGTGCAAGATGATTGCCCCGATTGTGAAAGAAATCGCTGACGAATATGACGGCAAAATTCTTGTCGGCAAGGTTAATGTTGACGAAGAACCCGACCTTACAATGCAGTATAATGTGTCGAGTATCCCGACTCTTATGGTGTTCAAAAACGGTCAGCTTGTCAATAAGGCAGTAGGCTATCGTGAAAAGGACGAAATCCTTAAAATGCTCAAGTAAATATACCGACTATAACAGAAAACCGTGTGTACAAAAAAGTACACACGGTTTTTTTATTATCTGATTTGGAAAAGACGGTTTTTTGAGGGGGCGGGCGGATATATTTGACTATTGATTTTTGGTTGTGAATAATTATTTTTAAAAATATTTTTGGGAAAATGCATTAAAGTATGCAATTTTTTGGAATTTTGCAGGTATAAGTGAGGGGCTTGATAAAGCCTCTCGAAAAACGGAGGTGACGAGATATCAGAAAATTGACAGGTAGGGAAAAGAAGTTTTGCAGTTTATTTCTCGGTTCGGGAAATTCCGAGCTTGCCGCAGAAAAGGCAGGCTACACGGGGGATTGTGAGCAGAAGGGGGAAGAGCTTATCTGCCGTCCCGAAATTTCAGCCGAGCTTGAACGGCTGTCACGGCTGAGAGAAAAATCCCTTGCCAACATGGCGGCGGCAGGGTATCAGCGGTTGGCTTTCGGGAGCATTTGCGATGCAATTTCTTTGCTTTACAAAAGTGATCCGAGCAAGGAGGATCTTGAGGGAATGGACCTGTTTCTTGTGTCGGAGATTAAAAGACCAAAGGACGGTTCAATGGAAATCAAGTTTTTTGACAGGCTAAAGGCACTTGAAAAACTCGGTGCAGGCGGTGAGCATGAAACAGGCGCAAAACAGCTTTTTGACGCCATTTCAAACAGCGCAAGGGCGGTGAATGACAAGGAAAATGGAAATTAAAGCTTTTTCTAAAAAACAGCTTACCGTGCTTTCGTGGTGGAACAGGGAGTCGGTTTTTCGTGACAGGGACGCAATCATCTGTGACGGTGCTGTGCGCAGCGGAAAGACTTTTTGTATGTCGCTGTCTTTTATTCTGTGGAGCTTTTACGATTTTGCAAATTCGGACTTTGCACTTTGCGGAAAGACAATCCGTTCTTTAAGGCGAAATATGATTACGCCCGTGATTCCGATTTTGAAATCACTCGGTTTTAAGTGTGAAGAAAAGCTGTCGCAGAATATTTTGACCGTGAGCGTTAACGGAGTGATGAACAGGTTTTATCTTTTCGGAGGCAAGGACGAGTCATCTGCATCGCTCATTCAGGGCATGACGCTTTCGGGTGTGCTTTTTGACGAGGTTGCGTTGATGCCGAGGTCGTTCGTTGAACAGGCATTGGCGAGATGTTCCGTGTCGGGTTCAAGATTTTGGTTTAACTGCAATCCCGAATTTCCTGAGCATTGGTTCTACCGTGAGTGGATTAAAAAGTGCGGTGACAAAAATGCGTTATATCTGCACTTTACAATGCAGGACAACCCGTCTTTGAAGCCCGAGGTTATCAAGAGGTATGAAAGTCTGTATTCGGGTGTGTTTTACGAGAGGTTCGTAAAAGGCAGATGGGTAGCCGTTTTCGGTGCGGTGTATCCGTTTATGGACAATGAAAGGATGTACTGCGATATTCCGTCAGATATTGAAAGCTGGGCGGTATCGTGCGATTACGGCACTGTGAACCCCGCATCATTCGGTTTGTGGGGCAGAAAAAACGGTGTGTGGTACAGGGTTGACGAATACTACTTCAACTCACGCACTCAGGGCTTTCAAAAGACCGACGAGGAGCATTATGACGGACTTGAAAAGCTGATTGACGGGCGGAAAATCGAATGTGTGATTGTCGATCCGTCTGCCGCAAGCTTTATTGAGGTTATAAGGAGACACGGAAAATATACGGTTGTGTCGGCTGAAAACAATGTTATCAACGGCATAAGACAGACTTCGCAGGCTTTGAAGGACAGAAAAATCAGAATCTGTAAAAATTGCAGAGCCGCAAGAAGGGAATTTTCGCTTTACCGTTGGGACGGTTCGGGGCGCAGTGACGCACCTGTTAAGGAAAACGATCATGCAATGGACGACATAAGATATTTTGTCGCTACGAAAATTTACGGTTGTGACGGATTCTTTGCCGTTGCAACCAAAAGACAGGAGGAAACAGCTTGAGGCTTGGCAGAAAAAATAAAAAGACCGAGAGCATAAAGACGGTGCAGACCGTTTTGAGAGAAACGAGAAATAATTCGCCGATTTTCTCACGATTTGCCGTTCAGACGAGAACGGAAAGGCAGCTGTACACAACTTTGCGTGAGTCTGTGCCGATTATTGATGCGGCACTCTGCAAAATTATCAGACTTATCGGCGGATTCAAAATTGTGACTTCATCGGCTGAAAGTCAGAAGATTGCCGACAGCTTTGTTAAAAATGTCCGCACAAATGGTGAAATGATGGGACTTGAAAGTTTTGTACTTTGCTACCTTGATTCGCTTCTCACCTACGGACAGGCGGTTGGTGAGATTGTTCCCGATAGTGGCGGTGAAGGCATTTGCGCATTGTACAATGCAAGCCTTGACGATGTTGAAATCAGAGCGGATTCTTCTCCGCTGAAGCTTGCGGTTTACACACTCGGCAACGGTACAGCCGAAGAACCTAAGCATCCGGAAAGGATTTTTGCAACCCTGCTTAATCCCAAGCCGGGTACTGTGTGCGGTACTTCCATACTCAACGGTCTGCCGTTTGTCAGCTCAATACTTTTGAGAATTTTTGAGTCGGTAAAAACAAACTGGGAGAGGGTTGGCGATATTCGTTTTGCGGTTACTCTCAATCCCGATTCAAACGGTTCGGCTGTGAGCAGAGAAAATGCACAGGCGGTTGCCGATGAGTGGAAAAAGGCGATGAGAAGCGACAGCGTGTGTGATTTTGTGTCGGTCGGCGATGTCAGCATTAAGGTTATCGGTGCTGAAAGCGATATGCCCGACTGCGACATTCCCGTAAGGCATATTCTTGAGCAGATTATTGCAAAGCTTGGTATTCCGCCGTTTTTGCTCGGTATTTCGTGGTCGAGTACGGAGAGAATGAGCGAACAGCAGGCGGATATCCTCACAAGCGAGCTTGCCTACTACCGCACAGTGCTTGAACCCGTGATTACAAAAATTGTGTCGGCTCATCTTAAAATGTGCGGTTATAACGACAGCTTTAAGATTGAGTGGGACAAGATTAATCTTCAGGATGCGGTTGAGCTTTCTCAGGCAAGACTTAACAATGCAAATGCGATGAACATTGAAAGACAGATTGGAGCGGAGGTGCAGAATGAAGGATAACAAACTTATTAAAAGCGGTGTTTCGGGCGTTGTTGACGGTGAAAATCAGACTGTCGGCGATGATGAACTCGAACTGATTAACCGCTTTACAAGGCGAAATCTTGCAAAAAATGAGGTGTATGCGTTTTCGGTTGTGCTGTGTGACAACGATGTTGACCGTGACGGCGAACGCTTTACAACAGATTCGCTTTATGAGCTTGAAAAGCTTTTTGTCGGCAAGACGGGAATTATTGACCACAATCCGAGTGCAAAAAATCAGACGGCAAGAATTTTCAGCTGTAAGGTTGAGAAAATTGACGGTCAGAAAACGGCTTTGGGTGACGATTACTACAGGCTCAAGGCAAGGGCATATCTTCCCGTTTGTGAGAGCAACAGGGATATTATCCTTGCAATTGACAGCGGAATTATCAAGGAAGTAAGCGTTGGCTGTGCCGTTGACAGGGTTGTGTGCAATGTGTGCGGTGAGGACATCTCAATGTGTACTCACAAAAAGGGCGAGGTTTACGGCTCAAAGCTTTGTTGCGGTGAACTTGTGAACCCGTATGACGCATACGAATGGAGCTTTGTTGCCGTGCCGTCACAAAAGAGGGCAGGCATTACGAAAGGTCACAAAATTTTGGGAAAGGAAAATGATATGGAGAAAATTCTTAAAGCCATTGAAAACAAAAAGGCTTTTGCACTTGATGAGAGCAACAGCAGAAAGCTGTGCGAATATATTGACGGGCTTAAAAAGTCGGCTAAGGACGGTGTGCTGTACCGTGAAAGCCTTACCCGTGATGTTGTGGGACTTGCCGCTTTTGTTCAGCCTGACATTTCGGGCGAAACAATGGAGAGCGTTGCAAAGAGCATGACAATTGAACAGCTCAGAGAATTTAAGTCAGCATTTGAAAAGAAAAAGAAAGCAGCTTTTGAGCCTGTTCCGCAGCTTTACTGCAAGCAGGACAAGAGAAATAACACCGTGGAAAACGGTCAGTTCAGTATTTAACGGAGGTATTATTATGAATGTAAATTTTAACGGTTATGGCGAAAATGCCGCAACATTTATTGCAGACAAAACACTTACAGAGGCAGGCGTGCCTGTTAAGATGAAGGACAACGGCACAGTTGCAAAATGTGACGCAAGCGAGAACTTTTGCGGTGTGTGCGTAGGCGTGAGAGGCGGTTATGCGGTTGTTCAGCTTTCGGGCTATGTAAAGATTGAGAGCGACAAGAAAATTGCCGTCGGCTACAAAAAGCTTTCTGCAACGGCAGACGGCGGCGTGTCGGTTACAACAACCGGCAGAGAGTACCTTGTGCTTGACTCAACAGACACTTCGGTAGGATTTATTCTTTGATAAGGGGAGGAAGATATTATGGCAAATTTTGAAAATATTACAATTGAAAAGGGTATGTATCAGACAAAGAGCGGAATTTCGGGCGCACTTGAAAAGCTTGATCCGTCAGAAAATTACAGAGGTACTGCACTTGAGGGACTTGACGCATTTTCCCGTCAGCTCAAACGCTTTGACATTAAGGTGAAGGGCAGAAACAGCGACTGTGTTGAAAAGTTTTTTCAGAGTTCAAACTCTGCGGCACTTTTCCCCGAATATGTGAGCAGAGCCGTTATGCAGGGCATGGAGAGAGCGGATATTCTCCCGAACCTTGTGGCAACCGTGACAGACATTGAGGGTATGGATTACCGCAGTATTGCATCTGTTCCGAGTGAGGATGATAAGAGTCTTAAACTCGTCGGCGAGGGTGCTAAGATTCCGCAGACTGAGGTTAAGACAAGAGAAAACCTTGTTAAGCTTCACAAGCGTGGCAGAATGCTTGTTGCATCATATGAGGCGCTTCGCTTTCAGCGTCTTGACCTCTTTACCGTAACACTCAATCAGATTGGCGCATATATTGCAAGAGCACAGCTTAAAGATGCGATTGATGTGCTTGTGAACGGTGACGGCAATGAAAATCCCGCCGGCACACTTAATGTTGCAACAGGCGGCAAGGTTACATATGAGGACCTTTTAAAGCTCTGGACAGAGCTTGCTCCGTATGAACTCAACACAATTCTTGCGTCAACCCCCGAAATGCAGAAGATTCTTTCACTCTCTCAGCTTCAGGATTCAAACGCAGGTCTTGATTTTCAGGCTACGGGCAGAATGATTACACCTCTCGGTGCAAGCCTTCTTCACACTCCTGAGCTTGAGGGCGGTAAGATTATCGGTCTTGACAAAAACTGTGCGCTTGAAATGGTTCAGGCAGGCGGTGTTGTTACAGATTACGACAAGCTTATTGACCGTCAGCTTGAAAGAGCCGCAGTTACCTGTACCGCCGGTTTTTCAAAAATCTTTACAGAGGCGTCAAAGGTGATGAGCTGTTAAGGAGGGATTGCCTTGAACATTGCAAACATTACAAAGCGTTTTGCCTTATACAGCGGTATTGACGGTGCTGAAGCATACAAATGGAAGAGCATTGTTGACGATGCCGTGGTGTATGTTAATTCAATTGTTACGAAGAAAAATCTTTCGGAAGATGACGAATTAAGACTTGAAAACCTGTGTGCCGTTTACGCTTTTAAGTTGTATTCCCTTTGCAATGATGACAGCATTTCTTCTTTTTCCGCAGGTGATTTGAAAATTTCATCATCTGCGGACGGCGAAAGCCGTGCCGAAAAGCTGTGGAGGGAATATGCCGACAAGTCGCAGGACCTTATCGGCAGAGAAAAATTTTTGCTTGGGGTGATATGATGAATATTTCACCGTCTATCGGGAAAATATTAAACAGATACGGCTGTGATGTTACCGTTAAAAACGGCGGTAAATCGGTTAGGACAAAGGCCTTTATTTCACCTTTGAGATACAACAGCAATCAGAATTATGACAGTGTACGGCATAAACTGGGTATGAGAAAAACAAAGTTGTTTTTATTTATTGCACCGCCCGATGTCCTGCTTGATTCGGAAAAAAGCGTAATAGAAAGTGAAAACGGTAAATATACTGTTAAAAGGTGCGAAAAATATTATGTGAAGGACAATCCGATTTATGTAAGGGCTGTTCTGTGTGCATACAGAGAAGAAACGAGGGATGATTTTGAATCGAATTGAGAAACAGGTTGACCGTATTATTGCAGGATTAAAGGTAAATGAGGCTTTGAAAAATGTCAGATTTATAAGAGAATACGGCTCTGATGAAGCACCGTCACCTGTGAACGGAATGATTGCCGTTGTGTCGGTGAGAGATATGTCAACGGAGAAAAGTTATATCGGCGGATACCTTTCGCCGTCTATCAAGGGTGAAAGCTACAATGCAGGAGTTGAAATCAGGGTGTATGCTCCTGCAACCGAGAACGGAAGCGGTCTTTCGGAAGTGGTAAGTGAAATTCTTCTCGGACTTAAAACTGCCGATGCGGAAAAGACGATTACCCACAGCGAGGCGGCGTCAATTGAATTTGATCCCGATATGAACGCAATTTACAGAACGGTGAGTTTTAATATGGAATTCTGTCTTTGCGAGGAGGTTTAAATGGACGGCTTTGAATTTGAAAATTGCGGAAATGCCGTGTTGAAATGTGAGGGAAAAATTCTCGGCGGCGTTGAAAAGGCAACCTGTACAAGAAAGAACTCCTTCACGGAAATCAAGGAATTTTTCAATGACAAGCCTGTTGAAAGGATTGTTTCAAATGAATGGGAACTTACCTTTGTGATGAAGATTACGGATAAAACTCCGTTTTTGGAGCGTGACAGCTTTAAGAGTCTTGAACTTGACCTTGCAAAGAAGAAAATCATTTACACGGATTGCAAAGTGCTTGAATTTTCAAGCGTTACTCAGGGCAGCGGAAGTATTCTTGCAACCGTGAAAATCAGTGCCGACGAGAGGAAAATTATATGAATGATAAAAATTCAGACGAACTTTACAGGCTTGCGGAGTCTGAGAACGGCGGTAAAGATACCGAAATGTTCGGGGAATTCCTTGAAAGGGAAAGCCGCCGTTACAGTCGCAGACTTGACGAAGAAGAGGAGGCGAAAAGCCGATGAAACCGGTGCCGATGAAATTCGGTGAATATGTGTGGCATCACAATCCGCAGAATATCAGCTTTGAATGTGACAGGAGCGTTGCAGAAATGAAAAGTCCGTTCGGCGAATCTTCCGTTCAGGATATGGGGCGGAAGAATATGAAAATCAGCGGTTCGGGACAGCTGTACGGCGAGGATTGTGCAGAACAGTTTGAAAGGCTGTTTGAGGTGTTCAGAAACAGCGGAAAGGAAGTGCTCTCCGTGCCAAACCTGCCGAGCATTTATGCTGTGTTTGAAAAGCTTGAAATAAAGGGTGAGCCAAAGCCGAATGTGCTTGAATACAGCTTTGTGTTCCGTGAGGTTATGGAGAAAAAGCAGAAAACGGTAATTACATATTTTGACTGTGAAAACGGACAAACCCTGTGGGACATTGCATACAAAATAGGGGTGAAAATTGACGAGCTTGTGCGGCTGAATCCCGATGTTAAGTTCCCCGATGAAAACCTCGGAACAAGGAGGGTTAAGCTGTGCTGACTTACTTTTTTACTGATAAAAACGGCAAAAGGTGTGAAATTAAAAATGTTCTCACGGCAGAAATTTCGGCAGATGTCGATGTGCCTGCCGATGAGCTTGTGATGACTGTGCCGTATGACGAGAAGTTCGGAAATGCCGATATGCTTGAGGCTTATGACGGCAAGTCGCTTGTGTTTGTGGGACAGGCTGACGAGATTGTCAGCATTGTGAGAACCGACGGTGCGATTGTAAGGCTGAGTGCAAGAAGTCTTGCCGGAAGGCTTCTCGACAATGAGTCAGAGCCTGTTACATATGTGAACCCAGCGGCAAAGTTCATTTTTGAAAGGCATTTAAAGCCGTTCGGAATTGTCGGATATGACGGTGACGAACATCCGTTTATGGGCACAATCAAAATTGAAAAGGGAATGACCGAGTGGCAGGTGCTTGAAAAATTCTGCAACGGCAGATACGGCAAAAGTCCGAGAATTACGGGGGCGGGATTTGCTTTGATGTGCGGAACTTACGGCGGTGCAAAGCCGATTGTGTTCGGCAGAAACGGAGTAGGTTACACATCTCTCCGTGAGTACATAAAGCCGTGCAAGGTGATTTCGCAGGTCAAACTACGCACCGAGGAATACGGCGGTTACAAGAGCGTTATAAGCAACAAATGCGTTGCCGACAGGATTAAAAGGGTGAGATATGTAAACGCTTTTCTCGACAATAATGCGGTAAAAACAGCCGACAGAATGATTGAAAACGGCAACAGGCAGAGCTTTGAAATAATGCTTGAATGTGCAGAATGTCTGTGCGGAGTTGTCGGCAGAAGGGCTGTGATTGACGACTCTCTCATCGGAAAAAGAGAGGGCTTGATTGTGAAAAGCATTAAATATTCACTTGGGAAAAACGGTGAAAGCACAACGGTTGTGCTTGGAAAGGAGAACGGCGATGTGGCTGATGAATTACATAACTAAAAATTCGATTACCGCCCCGAAAGCCGAAAAGGGCGGTGTGAAAAGTTCGGGAAACACGGTTTCGGTGGATTCCTCGGAAGAACACAGGGGGATAAAATGTTGCGTGCCGTATGGCTTTGCAAGCGTTGTTCCCGTGGGAGAGTCGGCGGTTGTTTTGCCGCTTGCTAACGGCGAAGTGAGTCTTGGAGTGCTTGCGAAAAATGTTGAACTTGATGAGGGCGAGATTATGCTCTCGTCAAAGGGCGGAGCGAGTATTGTGCTGAAAAATGACGGCAGGGTTCTTATCAACGGCAAGGCGGTGTAGTATGAGGGATACGATGATTAAAAACGGTGATATCGTTATCGGCTCTTCGGGCAATACGGTATTGCTTGAGGGGAGTGACGCAAAATTCCAACAGGCTGTGCTTTGCATTTCGGCAAAACTCGGCGGATTTGTCTATGACAGAAATTTCGGTTCAAAGGTGCTTTTGCAGGACAAAACACTCTCGGCAAAGCAGACTGAACTGCTTGCCAATGAATCGCTTGCAAAAATGAAAAATACCTATGCAAGCGTTAAGTCGGTTGGCAGAAAGATTACGATTGACCTTACGGTTGACGATATTACAAGGGAGGTGCAGATAAATGGAAACCTATGATGAAATTTACGGCAGAATGAAGAATGCTTATGAGCATGAAACGGGTGACAGCTTTAACGAGGTGAGCGACATTGCAATCAGGCTCAAGGTGCTTGCAGGTGAGATTTTTAAGCTGCAGACGAATCTTGAATGGTGGAAAAGACAGATGTTTGCGGTGAGCGCAAGCGGTGAATGCCTTGATAAACTCGCATCGCAGAGAGGTATTGAACGCAAAAAGGCGATGAAGTCAACGGGCGAAATTACCTTCAATATTTCTCAGCCGTGCAGTCACGATATTATAATTCCAAAGGGGTGCGTTGTGGCTACTGCCGACCTTGTGCCGATACGATTTGTTACGACCGAGGATGAAGAAATCAGTGCCGGCAACACGCTTGTGAGTGTTTATGCCGAGGCTGAACAGGCGGGAAGTAACGGTAATATCGGGCTTAGTTGTGCGGTTGTTCCCGTGAGTGTGCCGACAGAGATTGAAACGGTTACAAACCGTGAGAAATTTACGGGCGGTTGCGATGCCGAAACGGACGATGAACTTCGCAAACGCATAAGAGATACATATATAAACACCTCCAACGGCACGAATGCGGCATATTACGAACAGCTTGCACTCACGGTTGACGGTGTTGCAAAGGCGAGTGCCGTCGGCAAAGCGAGGGGCGTAGGTACGGTTAATGTCTATGTCACGGGTGCGGATGCATCATTGGGTACGAATGTTGTTGCAAGGGTTCAGTCGCTTTTGGAAAAGCAGAGAGAGCTTAATGTTGATGTTATTGTGGCGAATGCCCAGCGTACCGCCTGCAATATGAGTGTTGTTGCCTATGCGGAGGACGGATATTCTTCAGGTGAAGTCAAGGAGTTGCTCAAAAATGCCTTTGCGGAATATGTGAATTCAATCCCTATCGGCGGAACTTTCAGATTGTCGGAACTCGGTGCAAGACTGATTGACACGGGTTGTATAACCAACTACAACTGGAACACGGATATGCAGGATGTGACGGTGGCAAAGTCGCAATGTTTTACTGTCGGTACAGTTACGATTGGGGTGAAGTGATGAACAGCTTTGATTCGATGAAAACCAAATTAGAAAGTACGGGGCTTTACAAAGTTACGGCAAAATCAAATATCAGAGCGGAACTTTTGGCATATGCTGAGGGTTTGAACACGGAATTTGATATGCTTGAAACTATGGAACGGGAGTTGTTTATTGACACAGCGGAAAACTGCGGAATTACCGAAAGGGAAAGATTTGTCGGTAAAATCAATGCCGATTATCCGCTTGAAAAACGAAGGGAAATGCTTAAAATATCTGAGCAGAAGGTCGGCGGAAAATGCACTCCCGACGATTTCAAAAGAATTGTCAGAGGTTACGGTGTGGAAAATTTTACAATTGCTGAAGCTCCCACAAGAAACCGTGTAGACATTAAAATTTCGGACGCAAAAACAGACGCAGAGAAGAAGCTCATAGAAAAGCGTGTGAAAGCAGATTTTCCGTTACATCTTAATGTGATAATTTCTTATGTAAATGCATAAAATCCTGATTAAAATTTTAATCAAGCTATGTTAATAAATTTTGCAGCTTTGCAAAACCATTCAAATAATTAAATAACCATGACCAAAAATAAAAATGACAAGTTGAAAAATCTCAGCTTGTCATTTTTTGCGTAGATGTTGTTATTCGTTGTAAAAAATGTGACTTACACATTTTTTCGTACGAAAAAGTGTTGACAGAACCGCCTGATATCAGTGAAGCCGCAATTCCTACTATAATTACGCCTATACCCACAAATTTAAGTACCTTAGATATAATGGTTATTTCCCCTACATTTTCCTCCCTTAGAAATAATTATAATTTAACATTCGCCTTTTTTGCCGCTTCTAAATCTGATAATGTAATAGTTAAAAAATCTTCATATGATATATCTGACAATATCGGAGCAATGCGATTTGCTCTTGCTTTTATGACCTTTTCAAAAAAATTTCGCACATCTCTTCCGTTTGCATAGTTGATGGAACGATTGTTATACATATCTATAAAATAATTTTCAATAAAGTCAGTGCAATTATCAGATAGTTTCAAATGTTCTTTTTGACACAATGAATAGAATATATCGCGAAGTTCATTCGACTTATAATCCTTAAAATTGATATATTGGTTGAATCTTGATTTTAATCCGGGATTTGAATTTATGAATTCTTTCATTAAATCAGTATATCCTGCTACAATTACGATAAAGTCATCTCTATAATCTTCCATCGCTTTCAAAATGGTATCTACTGCTTCTTGACCAAAGTCGTTTTCACCTTTTCCGTGAGTCAGGGTATATGCTTCATCGATAAAAAGAATACCGCCCATCGCTTTTTCTATTGCTTCTTTAGTTTTTATAGCAGTTTGACCAACATATCCGCCGACTAAGCCGCTACGATCAACCTCAACTAAGTGACCTTTCGATAATACATTAATGCTTTTATAAATTTTTGCAAGCAAACGGGCTACGGTAGTTTTGCCTGTTCCGGGATTTCCGTAAAAAACCAAATGCAATGAAAGCGGTGCGACTTTTTCACCGAATTCTTCTGCTTTCTTTTTTACTTTAACTACATTTATTATTTGTGATACTCCTTTTTTTACTTCTGTTAATCCTGTTAGCGAATCAAGTTCTGCAAGAAGTTCTTCCAAAGTTTTTTCCTGTTCATCCTCAACATTGTCTGATGAGTTTTCTTCTTGATATTCAATACATTCTTTATGATCCGGTGTTTTATTTGACTTTGTGAACTGTTGCTTTTTGTGGCTATAGTTTTGATACTCAGATTTTGAAATATAATTTTTCATAGCGTTTATTATATCAGTAAAGCGTGAGATATCGATTTGTTTTTTATCTGTTGGGTTTAATAAATATGATTTGCCTAAAGTTATAAAAAAAGCAATCAAAATTTCCGATGTTTTTAAATCACTTTCTGCCAAATAAGTGTTATCTATTTCATAAAAATTCCTTAACAAAATGGATGTGAATTCTTCATCAACAGATGTTTTGGTAGGACAAAATTTTGAATTGGAATAAGTATTAATGAAACAGTCATATCTATTTAATTCGCCGGTTGTAGAAATACTGCATATGAAATTAAAAATATCCTCCAGAAAAATTTTGTGAAATGACTCGGCGTTACTAACTTTGTGTACCAAACTATCACATATTGTTGTTACTTTGTCAAATGCGTTTTTTACATCAATATTCATAAAGACAAGCCCCTGTTACGATATTCCAACCTTCTTAAAGGCATCGTTTAAAATGTTTGCAATTTCGTTATTTTCAAAATGTACATTTGCTTCTTTAAATGCCTCATTTATTTCATCTTTTAAAGTTTGATTGGTAATTTCATTATAATTTTTAAAATCCATATCACTGTCAAATGCCTGTATTAAACTTTGGTTGTCATTAATTTCCTGTATGAAATCTCTGGCTTGATTTAATAGGCAGATATAGTATTCATCAATTTCAAATGTACTTAAGTTTAATTCAAAAAATCCAAAATCCTGTATTTTTGATATAAATTCGCCAGAAGAGAGTCTGTCTAATTCTGACATCCAACGATTGTGTGATGAGTGCCAGTATTCGCCGTTACTTATTCTGTCTTTGTTGTTGTAATAATAAAGTTCGTCAAAATACATAATAGAAACAGTCAGCATGGAAGCTAGCGAATATATAGATAAAACAAGATTATTTCTTTCGTTGGTAGTTTCCAAGAGAAAAGTATCAATAAGCATTTTTAACACATTGAACTCATCATCAACAAGTATTCGCATTTTCTCTTCGGAATAATCATTCTTTGTTTTTCTGCTATCAAGCATATTAGCGTGTTCTGATAGAATTTTATTCAGTTCAAAGTTTGTTTGTATTTGATTACTTGATTTAACTGTATTTACCAATGCGTCAACTTTACCGCTGATTTTTTTGAGATTTTCAAACATAATAATAAATCCGGCACAAGTTGCACACAAATTTACTGCTTCTAATATTATTCCAACGCTACTTAGGCAGGTTACAGCATTGATTTTTGATAATGATGATTTTATTAGATCGTTATTTATATTTAGAGCCTTTTTGATTTCATTTTGAATTTGTTCTTGAGCACGGTTTAATAAAGAAGGATCTATAATAACATTTTGAAATTTTTTAAATTTTTGGTCTTTTCTTCTTTGAGCAATTTCTAAAACACCTTTGTCATTGAGGAATTGCATCAATTGTTCAATACTGTTTATTATTGTTGGCATATCATTCACCTACAATCTCATTATTTTTTATGTAACAGAACATTATTATCAAGATGATAATTGAACATGTGTCAAAAGTATCATCGTAAAAAGAAAACCAACCTTTTTTGCTTTTTTTGACTTTATTTTCTGTTGTAATTGTGTTAATTAATTTTTTTATATCAAGGCACTGCGTTGAATATTCAAAGTCGTCAATCTCTTTGTTATTGTTATTAATTATTGCCATGAGCAAACACATCATTATTCGTGAATAATCGGTCATATTTTTTATGGAAATAATATCTTTTCTCTCAGTTATAGCAACATAATATTTCCATGAGCGCGGAATTGTTGGGGTTGGGTTTTCTTGGTTTGCTTTAGGTGCATTAACAATCTTATCTTTTACCATTGAGTCAAGGTCGGAAATGTATTTTTTTAATAATGAGTCAAATGTTTCCTTGCCTTTTTTCTTGTCAAAATAATCAAATAGTTTTTCTGCAAGCGTTTCTTTGGTAATGCTTCCTTTTTTTATAAAGGAAAATGAAATATATTCTCCTACAATTAATTTTTTAAATTCACCGAATAAATCATCATCAAGTTGAATCACGGTTTTTTCAAGAAATTCTTTACGCTGCATATATCATTACCTCGCTATAATCACTTTTATTTGATTATACATCATGACAATATAAAAAACAACAAAATATAAATTTGTTTTACATAACACATCAAAAAGAGGGTGTTCCAATCGGAACACCCTCTGATTTTATATCAGGAATAAACTTGTATTAAGTTACCTGTCAATACATCCTGTGTGGATTACTTGTTTGCGATAGCAGCCTGAGCAGCAGCAAGACGAGCAATCGGAACACGGAACGGTGAACATGATACATAGTCAAGACCAATCTTGTGGCAGAACTCAACAGAAGAAGGATCGCCGCCGTGCTCACCGCAGATACCAACATGGAGCTTGTTGTTTACAGGCTTACCGAGTTTGATAGCTGTTTCCATGAGCTTGCCAACGCCTGTCTGGTCAAGTTTAGCAAACGGATCGTTCTCGAAGATCTTAGCATCATAGTAAGCGTTGAGGAACTTACCTGCGTCATCTCTTGAGAAGCCGTATGTCATCTGTGTAAGGTCGTTAGTACCGAAGCAGAAGAAGTCAGCTTCCTTAGCAATCTCATCAGCTGTAAGAGCAGCTCTTGGGATTTCGATCATTGTACCAACTTCGTACTTGAGGTCGATGCCTGCAGCGGCGATTTCAGCATCAGCTGTTTCAACAACAACCTTCTTAACGAACTTGAGTTCCTTAACATCGCATACGAGCGGAATCATGATTTCAGGCTCAACTGTCCAGTCTGCGTGTGCCTTCTGAACATTGATAGCAGCACGGATAACTGCCTTTGTCTGCATCTTTGCAATTTCAGGATATGTTACTGCAAGACGGCAACCACGGTGACCCATCATTGGGTTGAACTCGTGGAGTGAAGCGATGATTGTCTTAATGTCTTCAACGCTCTTACCCTGAGCAGCTGCGAGCTTTTCGATGTCAGCTTCCTCTGTAGGAACGAACTCGTGAAGCGGCGGATCAAGGAATCTGATTGTTACAGGATTGCCTTCGAGTGCCTCATAAAGAGCCTCAAAGTCGCCCTGCTGATAAGGAAGAATCTTGTCAAGAGCAGCTTCTCTTTCTTCAACTGTATCTGAGCAGATCATCTCTCTGAATGCAGCGATTCTGTCCTCTTCAAAGAACATATGCTCTGTACGGCAAAGACCGATACCTTCAGCACCGAGCTCACGAGCCTTCTTAGCGTCAGCAGGTGTATCAGCGTTTGTTCTAACCTTAAGAGTTCTGTACTTGTCAGCCCAAGCCATGATTCTGCCGAACTCACCTGCGATTGTAGCGTCAACTGTTGGGATAACGCCGTCGTAGATGTTACCTGTAGAACCGTCGATTGAAATGTAATCACCCTCGTGGAATTCCTTGCCTGCGAGTGTGAACTTCTTGTTAGCCTCGTCCATTGCGATGTCGCCGCAACCTGATACACAGCATGTACCCATACCACGAGCAACAACGGCAGCGTGTGATGTCATACCGCCACGAACTGTGAGGATACCCTGTGAAGCCTTCATACCTGTGATGTCCTCAGGTGAAGTTTCAAGACGAACGAGAACAACCTTTTCGCCGTTAGCGTTCCAGTTTTCAGCATCTTCGGCTGTGAATACGATCTTACCGCAAGCAGCACCGGGAGAAGCGCCGAGGCCCTTACCGATTGGTGTAGCAGCCTTAAGAGCAGCAGCATCGAACTGTGGGTGAAGAAGTGTGTCAAGGTTACGAGGATCGATCATTGCAACAGCTTCTTCTTCTGTTCTCATGCCCTCGTCAACGAGGTCACAAGCAATTTTAAGAGCAGCCTGAGCTGTTCTCTTACCGTTTCTTGTCTGGAGCATATAGAGCTTCTTGTTTTCAACAGTGAACTCCATGTCCTGCATATCTCTGTAGTGGTTTTCGAGTGTCTGACAAACATTCTGGAACTGCTCGAAAGCTTCCGGGAACTCTTCAGCCATCTTAGCGATTGGCATAGGAGTACGAACACCTGCAACTACGTCTTCGCCCTGTGCGTTGATGAGGAACTCACCCATGAGCTTCTTCTCACCTGTAGCAGGATCTCTTGTAAATGCAACACCTGTACCGCAATCGTCACCCATGTTACCGAATGCCATTGACTGTACGTTAACGGCAGTACCCCATGAATAAGGGATATCGTTGTCACGACGGTAAACATTTGCACGAGGGTTGTCCCATGAACGGAATACAGCCTTAACTGCGCCCATGAGCTGTTCCTTAGGATCGTCAGGGAAGTCCTGACCGATTTTCTCTTTGTATTCAGCCTTAAACTGGCCTGCAAGCTCCTTAAGATCGTCAGCTGTAAGCTCTACATCATAAGTAACGCCTCTCTCAGCTTTCATCTTGTCGATGAGCTCTTCAAAATATTTCTTACCTACTTCCATAACTACATCGGAATACATCTGAATGAATCTTCTGTAGCAGTCCCAAGCCCAACGAGGGTTGTTTGACTTCTTAGCGATAACTTCAACAACATCTTCGTTAAGACCGAGGTTAAGGATTGTATCCATCATACCCGGCATTGAAGCACGAGCACCTGAACGAACTGAAACGAGGAGGGGGTTCTCCTTGTCGCCGAACTTCTTGCCTGTGATCTCTTCCATCTTCTCGATGTACTCGTTGATCTGAGCCTGAATTTCAGCGTTGATTTCTCTGCCGTCCTCATAATACTGAGTACAAGCTTCTGTTGTAATTGTGAAGCCCTGTGGTACAGGAAGTCCAAGACCTGTCATTTCTGCAAGGTTGGCACCCTTACCGCCGAGGAGCTCACGCATGTTAGCATTACCTTCTGTAAAAAGGTAAACCCATTTGTTTGCCATAACTGGTAATCCTCCTAAAAATAAATTAAGATATACGGCTGTGGCAGACTTACCCCTTGGTAAAACCTGCCTGCTTGTATAAGCCTATCGAATATTATAACAAACTTTGGTCAAAATAGCTATATTTTTTTCAAACTTTTTTCTTATAAAAAACGAGTTTTATTTTCGACAATATTGTATAAATCGTTTAAAATGCCTTTTTTTGCCCGATTTTTGTAATTTTCTCTTGAAATTTGTGATTTTTGTGAGATAATATTATGGTATGAACGAGTGCCTTGTGACAGGACTGTCTGCATCTTTGTTGTTTTGTCACAGATAAAAGGAGAAAAAATGAAGAATTGTGCCGTTATCCTCGCAGGCGGCGAGGGCAAAAGAATGAAATCCGACAAACCGAAAACATTGTCGGAGGTGCTCGGCAGACCGATGCTCTGCTGGGTTATGTCGGCTTTAAGGAAAGCCGGTATTGATGACATCTGTGTTGTCAAGGGCTTTAAAAAAGAGTGTGTCGAAGAGTATCTTTCAACCCTCGATTTTTCCGTTGAAAGCGTGTTTCAGGCTGAAAGACTCGGAACAGGTCACGCTGTGATGATGGCAAAGGATTTCATTAAAAAGCACAGCGGCAATGTTGTTATTCTCAACGGCGACGCTCCGTTTATGGACAGCAAGACTATTGAGGATTCCCTGAAGGCTCATATTGAGAACGGTTGTGCCGCAACGGTTATTTCCGCAAAGGTTGACGATCCGACAGGTTACGGCAGAATTGTCCGTGACGAAAACGGAAATCTGCGTGCAATTGTTGAGCAGAAAGACGCTGATGAGGAAACTCTCAAAATAAATGAGGTAAACTCGGGCGGATTCTGGTTTGATTGTCAGCTTCTTCTTTCGGTTCTTGACAGAATCAAGTCGGATAACAGTGCAAAGGAATATTATCTTCCCGACGCAATCAAGCTTTTGCTTGAGGACGGAAGAAAGGTCGGAGCATTCACGGCTCAGTGCAGTGATACGGTTCTGGGTGCAAATGATCCGGCTCAGCTTGAACAGCTTAACGAAATTGCAAGAGCAAAGGGTTACAGCTGTTAATTGCTCGGTTAATCATTGGTAAACATATACTACACACATTAAAATTCAAAGGAGTTATTGCAATGAATTTTCACGGTAAGGACATTAAAATTTTCACCGGCAGTTCAAATGTTGATGTAGCTCAGGGAATTGCAGGCTGTCTTGGTCTGCCGCTTGGTAAGAGTGACTGTACACAGTTCTCAGACGGCGAAATCTCTGTTTCTCTTCACGAATCTGTTCGTGGCAGCGACTGCTTTATTGTTCAGTCAACCTGTGCTCCCGTCAACGACAATCTTATGGAAATGCTCATAATGATTGATGCCATGAAGCGTGCATCTGCTGCAAGAATCACAGTTGTTATGCCATACTTCGGCTATGCAAGACAGGACAGAAAAGCTAAGGCAAGAGATCCGATCTCGGCTAAGCTTTGTGCAGACATCATCACCTGTGCAGGTGCTGACCGTGTGCTTACAATGGATCTTCACGCAAATCAGATTCAGGGCTTCTTCAACATTCCTGTTGACCACCTTCAGGGCGCATCACTTCTCGCAAACCATATGAGAGAGAAAATCGGCGGCAACAATGATGATTATATCGTTGTTTCTCCTGACCTCGGTTCTGTAACCCGTTCAAGAAACTTTGCATCGAAAATCGGCACAGGTCTTGCTATTATCGACAAGAGAAGACCAAAGGCCAATGTTTGTGAGGTTATGAACATCATCGGTGACGCAAAGGGTAAGAAGGTTATCCTTGTTGACGATATGATTGACACAGCAGGTACTCTCTGCAATGCCGCTAACGCTATTGTTGAAAAGGGCGGCGCAACAGAGGTTTACGCTTGCGCTACTCACGCAGTTCTTTCAGGTCCTGCAATCGAGAGAATCCAGAACAGCGCAATCAAAGAAGTTGTTCTTCTTGACACAATTCCTGTTCCGAAGGAAAAGATGATTGACAAGTTCACAATTCTTCCTGTTGCTCCTACATTTGCAGAGGCTATCGCAAGAATCTACAACGACAAGCCGTTCACAGCCGCTTTCGGTTGATAAGCGAACAATTTAATTATGTAATTAAACAGGCGGGTTTTAACTAACCCGCCATTTCGCTGTTTTACTGCAAATTTTTCAGGAATAAAACGGTACAATATGTGAGGGTGATTTAATTTTGTTTGGTATAGTTTACGGCTCCGATTCAGATAACAAAATAATGAACCGCTTTGTCGATGAGTACGAATTGTGGTGCAATGAGGGCAAAAATCCGGATATTGCGTCAATCAACCTCGACTTTGCGCTTGACCTACAGAAGAAAAGACTTGACGAAAAGGGTGTAAAGATTCAGACCGCTTTTACCGATAAGGAAACGGTGAAGAATGAAGTCCCCGTAAATGCTTGTACTGCCTACGATATGGGCGAATGTAAGAGTAACATTGCGTCAAAGACATATGAGGTTACGGAGAAATACTTTAAAGACGGAAAGAAAAAGAAAAAAATCAAGGACAGATTTTTCTTTTACACAATGATTACAAGGCTTGAAAACCAAAATTCCGAGGTTGCGTGTTCGTGTCCGAACTGCGGTGCGGTAAGCAGTGTAAGAGAGCTTCTCAACGGTTGTAAAAACTGCAAAACTCGCTTTATTATGGACGATTTGTTCCCGAAGGTTACAAACTTCTACTTTGTAAAAACCTATTCGCTTGCGAACAAGTCAACGAAAAAGGTGCTTGCGCCGTACCTTCTCGGCGGAATTGCCGCCGTTGCGGCATTTACGGTATGGGTGGTTGTAAAGGACGGAACTTTTGATCCCGCAACCGCAAATATGGTCTATGAAATCGGCGTAAGAGCAATCCCCGTACTGCTCGGCGGACTTTTGGCGGGGTACCTTGCATGGGCATTAAAAACGCTTTTCGGACTTTTTGTCGGTGCGGCAAAGAGCATTCCGATGATAGGTCCGCACTTCAATTGTCAGAAAAGACTTCCGTGGCTTATGAAAGAGGTTAATCCCAACTTCTCATATGAATACTTTATCGGCAAGGTGCTTGCTTTGCTCAAGATTATGATTTTCAGCGATGATTACACAAACCTCGCAGTCTATGAGGGCAATCCGATGAAAAATCCTTTCGGAGATATTGTTGACATCAAGTACAGAGGAGTGTCAAAGCTTAATTCATTCAATGTCACAAACGGCTGTTGCTATGTTGATATGACCGTTTACGCAACGACCGTGAAAAACAAAAATTCTTCATTTAGGGTTAAAAACGAAAAGTTCAGACTTACCGTTTGCAGAAGTGTGAACGCCATGGATGACGGAGTTTTCACAATGAAAAAAGTAACCTGTAAAAGCTGCGGCGCAAGCTTTGATGCAACAAGAGAACGCAACTGCCCGTATTGCGGAAATCCTTATCATCTCGGCAACGATGACTGGGTTGTTGTAAGCTTCGGAAAAGGTTAATTTAAATTTCAGAATACATATAATATAAATAAGAGGAAAACGGATATGTTCGAAAAAAACAAATCAACGGGTTCAATCGAGTACATTGTAGTGGGACTCGGCAACCCCGACAGAAAATACGAAAACACTCGTCACAACGCAGGCTGGCTTGCAATTGACCGCATTGCCGACAAGCTCGGTTGTGATGTGAACAAAATAAAATACAAAAGCTTTATCGGCACTTGCACTGTAAACGGCGCAAAAGTTATGCTGATGAAACCCACAACATATATGAACAACAGCGGTCAGGCAGTTGTTGAGGCGATGAACTTCTACAAAATTCCTCCCGAAAATGTCATTGTAATTTTTGACGATATCTCGCTTGATGTCGGAAAAATGCGTATCCGTTCAAAGGGCAGTGACGGCGGTCAAAGGGGAATGCGCAGTATCATCTATCTCAGCGGAAGCGATAAATTCCCCCGCATCAAGGTTGGCATAGGCGCAAAGCCAAATCCCGACTGGGACCTTGCCGACTGGGTGCTTTCAAAGTTCACTCCCGATGAAATGAAAAAGCTTGATGAAATTTTTGACAATGCCGAAAAAGCAATCGAGCTGATTATTGACGGCAAAACCGACCGTGCTATGAATTTGTTCAACTGAAAAGGGACAAAGAAATGAATAATCTCAACTTTCTTGTTGATGTCCTCAAAGAGTCACCCGTTTTCAAAACGCTTGAAAAGAATGTCAAGCCGGGCAGAACGGTCTGTGCTTCGGGACTTTCAACAATTAACAAATCAAATATCATCTATGCGCTGTGCCGCCTCAAGGGCGTCACGGCATTTTGTCTTGCCTCCGATGAAAAAGAGGCGCAGACTTTGTGCAACGACCTTTCGTGCATGGGACTTCGTGCCTATGTTTATCCCGTGCGTGACTTCAACTTTCTTGACTTTCAGAGCCGTTCGCACGAGTACGAGCACGCAAGACTTAAAGTTTTGCTCAAGCTTATCAATCATGAATGCGATGTTGCAATTGCGTGTGTTGATGCGGCGGCACAGCTTACCGTTCCGAGAAATGTGCTTGAACAGTCGGTTATTGAATTTGAAGAGGGCAGGGAGCTCTCGCTTGAAAAGGCGACAAAGGCACTTACTCTGCTCGGCTACGAACGCTTTGATGCGGTAGAGGGCAGCGGTCAGTTTTCGCTGAGAGGCGGTATTCTCGACTTCTTTATGCCCGACAGCGACTATCCCGTGAGATGTGAATTTTGGGGCGATGAAATTACCGACCTCAGCTATTTTGACATTGAAACACAGAGAAGATTTAAAAAGGCTGACAAAATTACGCTTTCACCCTCAACCGAAATCGTAATTGAGGACAGAGTCGCCCTTGCAGATAAAATTGAACACAAGGCAAAGCTCCTCCGTTCCAAGAACAGCGCCAAAGCCAAGGAAAAACTTTTTTCAGAGGCAGAGCTTATCCGCAGCGGTGCAATGATTGCCAATGCGGACAAATTTATCAATCAGATTTACGATAAGCCCGAGTCGCTTTTTGATTATCTCGACAGAAACACCCTCGTTTTTGCGTCCGAATTTACTGCAATTCAGGAACGGGGAAAGTCAATGGACTTTATCAGCAATGAAACCCTTATGCAGGGCTTTGAGGACGGAACTCTTTGCAGAGGTTTTGACCGCTTTGCGCTCACATTCAACGAATGTACCGAGTTTTTGCAAAGTCACGGAACAATCGTGCTTGAAAACTTTGTTCACGGAAGTATGCCTATCAAGCTGTCGGAAATCATCAGCTTTTCAACAAAACAGCTCTCGGCATGGGGCGGTTCGTATAAACAGCTAAAAGAGGATGTTGACGGACTTTTTACCCCCGAAAGCAAGGGCGTTATATTTGCAGGAACAGAAAGAGCCGCCAAAAATCTTTGTGACACCTTTAACGCAGACGGCATAAACGCTGTTTACAGCGAGGGTGCGGATAAGATTTCAAAGGGCGAACTGCTTGTTATGCAGGGTGCATTGAGTGCGGGCTTTGAGTATCCGTCACAAAAGTTTTTTGCAATAACCTACAGTCAGGTTTCGTACCGTCCCGAAAAGTCAAAAAAGAAGAAGAAAAAGACGGGACAGGAAATTTACAGCCTTTCCGAGCTTGCCCCCGGTGATTATGTTGTACACAATGTTCACGGTATCGGTGTGTTCGGCGGTATAAGAAAAATTGATACTCACGGAGTTATAAAGGACTATATCAAGATTGACTACGCAAAGGGCGATGTGCTTTATGTGCCTGTCACACAGCTTGACATGGTTGCAAAATATATAGGTCCGAAAGAGGATTCAAGGGTTAAGCTAAACCGACTCGGCTCGGGCGACTGGCAAAAGGCAAAGGCAAGGGTTAAAACCTCTGTCAAGGACATTGCCAAGGAGCTTATTGAGCTTTACTCACAGCGTATGAAAGCCAAGGGCTATGCTTTTTCGGCAGATAACGAGTGGCAGAGAGATTTTGAACTCAGCTTTGAATATGACGAAACTCCCGACCAGCTGCGTTGTTGTGAGGAAATCAAGCATGACATGATGCGTTCGTCGCCGATGGACAGACTTCTCTGCGGTGATGTCGGATTCGGCAAAACAGAGGTTGCACTCCGTGCCGCCTTTAAGTGTATTGCAGATTCAAAGCAATGCGCATTGCTCTGCCCCACAACAATTCTCGCATGGCAGCATTATCAGACGGTAATCAAGCGTTTTGAGGGCTATCCCGTTCGTGTGGAACTGCTTTCAAGATTCCGTACAGCAAAACAGCAGAAAGAAATTCTCCAAAAGCTAAAGCGAGGAGAAATTGATATGATTGTCGGAACCCACAGACTTGTGCAGAAGGATGTTGAATTCCGTGACCTCGGACTTGCAATCATAGATGAGGAACAGCGTTTCGGTGTTGCCCAAAAGGAGAGGTTCAAGGAACTGTGCAAAAATGTAGATGTGCTTACGCTTTCGGCTACTCCTATTCCGAGAACCCTCAATATGGCGATGAGCGGTCTGCGTGATATGAGCGTTATCGAAGAAGCACCGACAAACCGTCAGCCTGTTCAGACCTATGTGCTTGAACACGATGATGCGGTTATCAACGAGGCAATCCGCCGTGAGCTCCGCCGTGGCGGTCAGGTGTTCTATCTTCACAACAATGTTGAAACAATTTCTTCATGTGCCGCAAAAATTCAGGAGGCTGTTCCCGAGGCAAAAATCGCAATCGGTCACGGCAAAATGAAAGAGGGCGAACTCAGCGAAGTTTGGCGACAGATGCTTGAACAGGAGATTGATGTGCTTGTCTGCACGACAATTATCGAAACGGGTGTCGATTTGCCGAATGCCAACACCCTTATTATAGAAAATGCCGACTGTATGGGACTTTCACAGTTGCATCAGCTCAGAGGCCGTGTGGGCAGAAGTTCACGAAGGGCATATGCCTACTTTACCTTCAGACGGAACAAGGTTCTCACGGAGATTCAGCAGAAAAGGCTTGCCGCAATCAGGGAATTTACAGAATTCGGCAGCGGCTTCCGCATTGCAATGCGTGACCTTGAACTGCGAGGTGCGGGCAATATTATGGGCGCACAGCAGCACGGACATATGGAATCGGTCGGTTACGATATGTACCTCAAGCTTCTTGATGAGGCAGTAAGCGAGGAAAAGGGCGAGCAGAATGTCACAAAAGACCTCGATTGTCTTATTGATATTTCGGTTGACGCTCATATTCCCGAAAGCTATGTTGAAAGTCTTACACTTCGCCTTGATGTTTACCGCAGAATTGCCGATATCCGCAGTAACGAGGACGCAGACGATGTTATTGACGAGCTGCAGGACAGATTCGGCAAGATTCCGAACTCGGTTCTCGGACTTATCGACATTGCCCTTGTGCGTAACAAGGCTTACTCAATGGGCATTTACGAAATCAGACAGAACGGCACAACGCTCATGCTCTTTGTAAACGAACTCAAGTCGCCACAGGTTGCCGACTTGCTCATTGCTTTGGGCGGAAAGGCAAAGCTTGTTGCCGGAGCAAAACCGTGCGTTGCGGTTGAGTGCAAAAACAGCTCCGCTCCGCTTGAAATCCTCACCAAAATTTTCGGTGTGCAGTAATTTAACGGTATAAAGCCGTAATTTGTTAAGAAAAAACCTCCCGAAACTACAAAAATGCTGTTTTTCGGTGGAAATTCTCAACAAAATTTTATAAAAATGTAGACAATGACGATTTTTTTGTGTATAATCGTAAGGTACATTATCCTGTGAAAGTGTGTTTGCAGGACACTTTGCATTTAATTTTTCAGAAGGACGGTAAAAAACTATGAAGCCTAATATCAAGGTTGGTTCATTTTTACTTGCAATTGTTATGATGTTTTCAGTTTTTGCAATTGCAGGTTGTACACCCACAACTCTTAACAAAGAATGGTCGTATAAGACAAGCGACAACGAGCTTGCCATCGGCGTTTATATCTACTCACTCAATGCAGCTTACAGTCAGGCTGAGTCATTTGCTAAAAAGCTTGACGATTATGATTCGACATCTGACAAGTGGCTTGATGAAAAAATCAAGGACGATGACGGCAACGAGCAGGTTGCAAGAGAGTGGATTAAAGATCAGGCTAAGAAAATGTGCCTCAGCTACCTCGTAGTTGACGAACAGCTTAAAAAGGAAAATGTAAACATCGGTCAGGCAACTCTTGACTCCGCAACAAGTCAGGCTGAAACATACTGGAATGTCGGCCCGTATGCGTCACAGGGTTATGTAATGCCGATGAAGAATCAGTATGAAAAGTACGGCGTTTCACTCGACAGCTTTGCATACTGCACAACTCTCTACAACACAAAGTATGAGGCTCTCTTCAAAGCAGTTTACGGCAAGGGCGGTTCAAAGGAAGTTTCCGACGCCGACCTTACAAAGTATTTCAAGGAAAACTATACGGACTACTCATATCTTCCCGTGAACCTTTATACATCAACAAAAGATGAGGCAGGTTCATCAAAGAATGTTGCAATGAGCGACAAGGAAATCAAGAAGGTTGAGGATCAGCTTAACGGCTACAAGAATGACCTTAACAAGGGCGGTTCTTTTGATGATGTTATTGCATCATACAAGAAGTCAAGCGGTTCGGGAACAGATTCTTCTGTTTCAAATGTAGAAGTTCTCGACAAGAGCTCAATCGGTGACGAGCTTAAAAAGGCTATCGGCAAGCTTGAAACAGGCAAGGCTGAAACTCTCAAGGTTGGCAGCGGTGACAGCGCAATCTACTATCTCGTTTATAAGAAAGACGCCAACAAGGATGTTGACAGCTATATCGGCAACGAATCAAACAGAGCCGGTGTACTTGCGTCAATGAAGTCAGACGAATTTTCAAAGTACATTGACAGTCTTGCAGAGAAACTCAAGTATGAAGAAAACACTTCGGTTATTGACAAATATAAGCCTGAACTCTTCTTCGTTGCGGTTGAGCCTACAACATCGGCGTCAACAACATCGGCATCCGATAAAAGCTCAAAGTAATTGATATCGGACATACAACAGACGCATTTTCAGATTATTCTGAAGAAAGGGGCTTTTATGAAAAAACATTCAAAGCTTTGCGCAATTTTTCTGACGGCACTTTTGAGCATTTCTGCTGTGAGCTTTTCCGTATCGGCAGTCGGTGAGGAGGTTGATCCCGGCGGAGATTCAAGCGTTATTGTTGATCCCGTAGAGCCGGAGCCTGAGCCCGAACCGGAACCGGAACCATCACCGGAGCCTGAGCCGCAGCCGCAACCCGATCCTGTGTATCCGGACTCGTCGGACAGTTCATCATATGTAGATCCCGGCTATTCGTCAAGTGATTCGTCATATGACAACAACTATAACTATGACAGTAGCTATGACTACAACAATAACAGTTATGACAATAATTACAGCAGCAGTCAGACTTACTACTACTCTGAGCCGTCATATGTAGGCGGCGGTCAGTCCTATGTTGCTCCGTCAAATACTGCTCCGTCAGCGTCGCTCATCAAGTCTGACGATAACATTGACGAAAAAACTCTTTCAAGCAACGACTGGTCGGATATCGCAAAAAATCTTAAAAATACCGACACATCGGGTTCTGACGGTGATGACTTTAACTTCATCAAGAACAATAACAGCAAGGGTGACAACGGTCATTGGATGTTCTATGTTTCACTCGTTTTACTCTCACTTGGTGTTGCAGGCATTGCGTACTTTGTAATTTCAACTGTTCTCAACAGAAAGAAGAGAGTCACAGTCGGCGGCAGAAGTAACGCTCCAAAGAGCAAATCTGCACAGCCACAGAGTTACAGCAGTAACGATGATTATGCCGATGATTACTCATCTTCAGGCAGAAAGTCAGAAAGACGCAGTAAGTACGATACTGCCGAAATTCAGCTTCCAAAGAACAACCAAAAGGGCGGAAGAAGATACAAGTAATTAAATAACTTTATAAAACAAAAGCAGTTCCAAAATCGGAACTGCTTTTTTGTTTGACTGTGTAATTAAATTTTCGCATGACTTCTGTTTGAATGTCAAAATCAGTTCTTGTCATACGGCTTTTTGTATGCCTCTTTGAACGGTTTTACAGTGCCGTCCTTTTCTTCAACGCTTACATTGTCAAGTGTTGCGTTGAACTGTGTGCGGATTTCGCCGAGATAAATTTTGTACAGCTCTTTCTGTTCTTTTTGCTCAGCCTCGGTAAGTCCCTGTTCCTTTTTCTTTTTTGCAAGCTCGTTAATTCTGTCAAGCATCTTTTTATCCATAAGTCAATCCTCCCGACTGTTATTTTGGTTTTGAGAGCAATCCGCTCCACAGCTATGATATCACACAATCAGCCAAAGTGCAAATTTTCGATTTGTCGGTTGAAAACAAAAATTTTTTGTGCTATCATTCAATTAAAGCCGTTATACGGCAAATTTTTTCGGCGGTGAATTATGGAAAATTTCAGCTTATTGCACCCGACAAATTCAAATGCATCCTACAGAACTCTCAACAAAGAGGCGCTGAATGATTTGTCGGTTGATTATATATGTGACGCTCTCACAAAAGAGCAGTATGAACGCAACAGCATAAAGCAGCTGCTGATAAATATTACGGATGACGAGGAAGTTATAAAATATCGTTGCGATGTTTTTGAGGATTTTCTCCGTTTTCCGAAACTTCGTGATGATCTATCCGCACTTCTTGTAAAGCTGAACGATTTGCGTGAAATTGAGCGCTTTCAAAAGGATACCGAGGCATCTTCCTTGTGGCAGCTTGTAAACCGACTTCGTGAAATGGACGGCTATGTCGATTGCATTACAAGAATAAAAAACACGCTTGAAACAATTGAAGTAAAGTCGCAGGGCCTGCTTGAGCTCAAGAAAAATGTTCAGTCAATTTACAATGACAGCGGTTTTCCCGAACTAAAAAAGGATATAATAGATACGCTTGCAAAGGCTCAAAAGCTCAAGAGCATTACACTCGGTGTGAATCTTGACGATTTGCTCCGCCCAAAGAGTGTGGGTGTAATCTCACTCAATGACAAAGAATTTACCGACAGCGGTATTCTCAAAAGATTTATGAAGTTTACAAACCGTGACAGCGAACTGCACCACGGCAACGATGTTTCGGGATTTTTAAGCTTTCATCCGTCCAATCCGTCAACCTCTCAGTTCGGACTTGGACAGTTCGTTGTGGGCGCTCAGCAGGATGTAAACCACACTATGAACAGCTCGCTGACCGGCGCAGATCCTATGTCTGACGCACTCAAAAATGTTGTGACCGATATCCTCCGCAGAACCGTAAATGACATAAAATCAATGCTCAACAGATATGTCAATGTAAACGGCTACTCGTTCGTTTCGCTTATGCCCGAAATCATTTTCTATATTCGTTTTGCAGAGCTTTGTGATAAGATGAAAAAGAAAAATCTTCCGCTGTGCAAGGCAGAAGTTTTGCCGAAAGAGGACAGAAACTGCTGTCTTAGAGATGTTTACAACCTCAAACTCGGCATAAAATCGGCAAACGGTGAGAATTTGAATATTGTCACAAACGATATTGATTTTAACGATGACAGGCGAATTTACATTCTGACAGGTCCGAACCGTGGCGGTAAAACCACGATTACTCAGGCGGTCGGACTTGCGTTTCTGCTTGCTCAGAACGGAATATATGTTCCTGCAACGCAGATGAAATTCAGCCCATGCGACAGCATTTTTACGCATTTTCCTGCCGATGAAAACGATACCGTTGACCTCGGCAGACTCGGTGAAGAAAGCAAAAGACTTGCCGAAATTTTCTCCTCGGCAAGCCGTTACAGCCTGCTTTTGCTCAACGAAAGCCTTGCAACAACCAATGTTGCCGAGGGCTTGTACATTGCCCGTGATGTTGTCAAATCAATGCGATATCTCGGCACAAGGGCGATTTTTAATACCCATATGCACGATTTGGCTCGCAATCTTGACGAGGTGAACACAACCGTAAAGGGCGACAGCAAGATTGAAAGTCTGGTAACAGGTGTCGAAAACGGACAGCGTTCGTTCAAGGTTTTCATCGCTCCGCCTCAAGGTGTAAGCTATGCCAAAGACATTGCCGAAAAATACGGTGTAACCTTTGACAAAATCAAAAAACAGATTGATCGGCAGCGTGCCGCTGCACCCGGTTCGGGAAGATAGTATGTAATAATAAAAACATATTTTGCCCGAGCGTAGTATTGTAATTGTTAGCACAATTCTGTAGGGGCGTTCATTGGACGCCCGCACGGCGAGCCGCCGTTCCAAATTCGTGAGGAGCTAAAAGCTACTGATACAACGGCGTGGATAGGCAAGATGAACAATGTCAGAAACCGGGCAGCGGAAGTCGTAAGCGAAGAGATTATCTATAAGTAAAAACTGTAATCGGAGGGTAAGGCAACGAGCTTTATCCTCCGATTTTTCAAAACCGCTTGACAAATCCAAATGACAATAATATAATACATTCTGACAACCATACTTGTCAGATAGACAAAGAAGATTGTCGGACGGAGGTGCTGTATGATACTGCGAAATCGTTTGAAGGAACGCAGAGCTGCACTGAATGTCAATCAGCAGGAAATGGGACGCTTATGCGGCGTATCACGGCAAACGATCAGCCTGATTGAGCGGGGCGATTATTCGCCGTCGGTCACCCTTGCTCTGACGATTGCAAAGGTCTGCGGCGTTACGGTAGAAGAAGTCTTCTATTTACAGGAGGAAACTGAAAATGAAAAATGACGAAATCAAACAGGCAAATCGAAAAGCTCTGCCTAAATTTTTGCTTTTTGCGGTCGTATGTACGATTGTCGGCGGCGTGGTCGGTTATTATTCCGGTCACAGTGCAGCAAAAGGCGGGTTGGATCAACTGGTTGGCACGATGAAAGAAGCGGGAGCGTTCTTCGGAACGCACATCGCTCCGTGGCTGATGCTGGCGTTGGCGGTCATCGTGCCGGTGGTCTGCATCCCAATTTATCGGAGTGCAAAGAAACTGGTTGCTGCGTGGGATGGCGAGGATGAGGACATCTCGGATACGGTTGACAGAAAGCTGTCTGCTGTGATTTGGATTACAAGCGTAGCCCTTATCGTCTCCTATTTTCTTATTGCCGCATCCTATTCCGGTGGCTTTGCAACATTTGACAGTAAGAACAGCACAATCATCTTTTTTATCGGCGTTGTTGCTTTTTTCGGCATAATGGCTGAGGCGACGATTATTCAGCAAAAGTGCGTGGACACCGCCAAGCAGACAAATCCCGAAAAGAAAGCATCCGTCTATGATATGCGGTTTCAAAAAAAGTGGATTGACGACTGCGATGAAGCCGAGAAAATTATGATTGGCAAATGTGCGTTCAAAGCATACTCCGCAACAAATGTGGTCTGCACGGTTTTGGCGATTGTGCTTGCGGTCTGTGCGCTTGTGTTCGACATTGGTTTTCTGCCCTCACTTATGGTTTGCCTTGTCTGGATCGTCAATCTGTCGGTGTACTGCAAGGAGGCAATGCGCTACTCAAAAGCTGGGAATAAAATCTCCTAAATATAATTGTGGGAGGAATACGCAAATGGACAGTCTTTATCTCATTTTGCTTGCCCTGTTCCTTCTTGTGATTATCCCACGGATAATGCAGCGAAGGAGATTGGCGGCAATCAGACATATTTTGAACCGAAAAATGCGGAACAAGGAGAACATTGAAATGAAAGAGTTGGCAAAACGGTTTATCGGAGAAGAGTGCATTATTTATACGATTACTTCAAATGACGGCAGCGTACAGGGATTGATAAAAGAAATTGATGACGGCGGTATGGTCATAGAGAAGAAAACAGGCGAACTGGAGATTATCAATCTGGATTTCGTCACCCGTATTCGGCAGTATCCGAGAAAGAAAAACGGGAAGAAAAAGGACATCGTATTGGACTAAAATCAACGAACCTGCTGAAATAGCACTGTATAGCACGCGAAAAATGCGTTTCGCTGCCTGTGGGCAACACATTCGCTGTTTGCGGGGAAGAGTTTTTACGGAAAATGCGCTATACTTTTCTTCGGAGGTACATAAAGCAGATAGTTTGTAAATGTCAAAAAGCATATTATGCCCGAGCGGAAGTTTTTTTAAATTGAAAGTTGAAAATGGAAAATTGTGGTCGGGCAGACAGTTTGCAAAATGCAAATCATTGTCGCCCGACTGTTTTGCATATATAGAAGTTGCGTTTAAATGTATGGGCGGATGCTACGGTGTTGCAATTATTTTGTTATATTCAGAAAATTCGTATAAAAGAAAACGGAGTGCATTACGCACTCCGTTTTCTTACGCCCACAAAATAATAAAAAAAGAAGGAAATAGCTGTTTAATAAAATAACAGTTTAACCTTGCAGGATTTCAAGTCATTTCCTGTAAACCGTTACCCTATGCGAGTATTCTAACACTAATAGTAATAAAAGTCAAGACTGTTATACTATTTTTTGTTATTGATAGTAATAATATCGTTTAACTTTACACATTGAATAAATCATGTGTCTGAAATTTATGCAGATTATCAAAAGAAGCCTGCCTGTCTGAAGAAGAAAATCCACAAAAACATCGTAAAACACGCTAAAACCGAAGTGAACACAACCGCCGCACCTGCAAGTTTGAAGTCGCTGTCCATTTGCTGGGCCATTGTGAATGACGAAACCGCACACGGCGATGCAAAAAGTCCGATAAGCGACACAAAGTCAACTCCTCTGATTCCTATAAGCGCCGCCGTACCAAGACAAAGTGCCGGCACAACAACAAGTCTTGCGATTATGCAGATTATGAGGTTGCGTGAACAGCCTTTTATGCTGTCAAATGTGACAGACGCACCGAGTACAATCAGCGCAAGCGGAGTTGCAACCGCCGCAATATCCGAAACCGTTTTGTCAATTGTTTCCGGAAGGCTTATATTGAACGCAACAGACAAAAGTCCGAGCACAGAGCCGATAATCAGCGGATTTTTGGCAATGCCTTTTAAAATTTTCAGCACATTTATCTTTTGCCCTCTGAAAATTTCAAGCGTGATGACGGCAAGCATATTGTAAATCGGAACAACAACAGCAACAAGCACGGCTGTCATGCCAAGCTTATCCTTGCCGAAAATATTCGCCGCAATCGGAAGTCCCATAAGGACAAAATTACTGCGGTAAATCGCCTGAATCATCGCACCACGGCTGTAATTTGACTTTTCAACAAGGAGTGTAAACCCGATTGACAAAAAGTAAATCGTGAACACGCCAATAACCGCAAAGGCAAGTAGCTTCGGGCTGAAAACGCTTGAAAAATCTGAGCCGTAGATGTTATTGAACATCAGAAACGGAAAAAATACATTGAAAACAATTTTGTTAAGCTGAGGCAGAAAGCTGTCCTGCAAAATTTTTAATTTTCTCACAAGAAAACCGATGAAAAGCATTATGAACATCGGCAGAACCGCATTAAGCGCAACGAAAAAGCTCTCCATAAAATCACCTCTTTTCAGCATACCACATTGCAAAAATTTTTTCAACAAAGCATATACCCGAAAATGTACATTTATTCAAGTTGAAATATGTCGATTTGTGTGTTAAAATATTCTGTGAACGATTTAAAATGAAACAACGAGGTGTGTCCATGAAAAAATGTGAATTCTGCGGAAAACAGATATCGTATTTTGACCAGTATTGTGATGATGAGTGTCATATTAAAGCAAATAAATTTTACGAAAAGGGCGAGCGTTTCGGCAAGCTGTTTGCGGTAATCAATATGATTTGTGTGTTCGGAATTCCAATCGGACTTTTTATGCTCTCGTTTGCAAGAGAGGTCGGTCTTACAGTCGCACTTGCAAGCTGTGTAATTCTCGGAATTATGCTCATTATTCTTCCGTTTCCCACGGAAAATATGATTTCAAAATTCAAAATTCAGAAAGCCGTAAAAATCACAAGAATGATCGGCGGTGCGGTAATTTTCCTCGGAGTGCTGATTTTGCTCCTTGCATTGTTAATTAAATTCTGATTTGAATTGAATAAAACGAAAAATTGCGTCAATACTATTTTCAGCAAATACAAAGGAGGACTTTGAATGCTCGATAAAATAGCATTGACGCTTCTTATTATCGGCGGACTCAACTGGGGAAGTGTCGGCATTTTTCAGTTTGATCTTGTTGCGTGGATTTGCGGCGGACAGACAGGAATCATAAGCCGTATTGTTTATATCCTTGTCGGACTTTCCGCAATCTGGTGCATTACACTTTTATTCAGGGACACAAGCGACACCGTGACGGACGGAACAGTTGCGGATTCGTAGTTTTTGCAGTAGTGGTAGCCTTGCGGGCGGATGATATCCGCCCATACATTTAAACGCAACTTCTATATATACAAAAACAGTCGGGCAACAATGATTTGCATTTTGCAAACTGTCTGCCCGACCGCAATTTTCAATTTTCCATTTTCAACTTTCAATTTCAAAAAACTTTCGCTCGGGCATAATATGTTTTTTACATTGCAAACTGCCTACACGAAAGGGGAACGGCGGCTCGCCGTAAAATAACCATAAACAAAAAACAGGCTGTCATATGACAACCTGTTTTCTTATGTAATATTTACCGCGTGGCAGATTTATTTCAATTAAAGTGCCTCAACAATGGCTCTTGTATCTCTTGCAATAACCATTTCTTCGTCGGTTGCAATGAGTTCAACTCTGATTGCAGAATCAGGAGTTGAGAGTGTGCCTGTAACACCGCATGTGGCCTGCTTGTTGAATTCCTTATCCATCTTAACACCAAGGCATTCAAGATAGTCGCAAACCTTTTCACGGAGCATAGGCTGGTTTTCACCGATACCTGCCGTGAATACGATGCCGTCACAACCGCCGAGCGCTACATAATAGCTGCCGATGTACTTTGCAATCTGGTAGTAAAGCATTTCGTGGGCAAGGTGAGCTCTCATGTTGCCGTCTGCCTCGGCTGCACAAACATCACGGTCGTCAGACGAAACGCCCGAAATGCCTAAAAGACCCGATTCCTTGTTGAGAATCTTTGACATTTCCTCGGGAGTGAGATGCTCTTTTTCAGCGATAAATGTGATAACAGACGGATCAAGTGAACCTGAACGGGTACCCATCATAAAACCGCCGAGAGGAGTAAGTCCCATTGTAGTGTCGATAACCTTACCGCCCTTTACGGCTGTGATTGAAGAACCGTTGCCGATGTGACAGGTAATAAGCTTGAGCTCTTCCTTTTTTCTGCCCATAAGGTCAGCCATTTTTTCGGAAACATAACGGTGAGATGTGCCGTGAAAGCCGTACTTTCTTACACCGAACTTTTCATAATATTTGTAAGGTACTGCATACATAAATGCTTTTTCGGGCATTGTCTGGTGAAAAGCAGTATCAAAAACCGCAACCTGCGGAACTTTCGGACCGAAAACTCTTGTACATGCCTCAATGCCCTGAAGATGTGCAGGGTTGTGAAGAGGTGCAAGAGGAGCAAGCTCTCTGATTTTGTTGATTACCGAGTTATTTACAAGCACCGACTTGTCAAAGTACGCACCGCCCTGCACAACTCTGTGACCTACGGCGGAAACCTCGGACAAATCGCTGATTGCACCGTATTCGGGATCTATGAGTGCATTTTTAACAGCCTCAAAAGCCTGAGTGTGATTAAGCATCTGTGTTTTGCGGTTGATTTTTTTGCCGTCGGGTGTTTTAAAACCAATGAAAGCACCGTTCTGACCGATTCTTTCACAGTTACCCTTTGCGAGAACTGCCTCGTTGTCAGTATCAATAAGCTGGTACTTGAGCGAGGAACTGCCTGCGTTGATTACGAGAATTTTCATTACAATCGTCCCCTTTGGTAGTTGTTTTCAGTTTAAAATATAAGAAATATATTTGCCTGTCGTCATATTTTATACTATAATGTAAGTTAGAAAAAGACTTTTCAAAATTGACAGGTCACACATACATATAATACTCCAAATTATGTATGTTTTCAAGTGTTTTTTACAATATGTATGCGAAATAAAGGCTTCGGAGGAATAGTTATGGCAACAGCTGTCATCTGCGAATTCAATCCGTTTCACAACGGTCATAAATATTTGCTCGAAAGTGCAAAAAATGTGCTTAAAGAGCCGGTCATAGCAATTATGAGCGGCAGCTTTACCCAGCGTGGTGAGGTTGCCGTGTGCGACAAATTTGTCCGTGCAAAATCTGCCCTTGAAAACGGTGCGGATTTGGTGCTTGAACTGCCCGTTGTGTTCTCACTTTCGGGGGCTGAGGGCTTTGCAAAGGCAGGTGTTGCGATTGCGTCGGCTTTTGAATGCACAAATCATCTTGCTTTCGGCAGTGAAAGCGGTGATTGCGAACTGCTCAAAAAATCCGCAAACGCTGTTTGTGATGAAAGGGTACAGGCGCTTGTGCGTGACGGAATGAAAAACGGCGGATACTACCCCCGTGAACTTGAAAACGCCGTCAAAACTGTTTTCGGTGATGAGATTTCGTCCGTACTCTGCGAACCGAACAATATTCTTGGCGTTGAGTATATAAAGGCATTGAACGGTACGGGTGTTGAGCCGTTCTCGGTTGCAAGAACAGGTGTTGCACACGACAGCCGAATTGCGGGCGAGGGCTTTGCGTCTGCGTCACACATAAGAGAAATGTTGCGTAACGGTGAAAATGCGAAGAAGTACGCTCCATACATTCCCGATGAATTCACATTTCCCGAAAATCTCGACAGACCGTTACTGTACCGCCTGCGTACTATGACAAGAGAGGACATTGCAAAACTGCCTGATGTGGGTGAAGGGCTTGAAAACAGAATTGCCGATGCGGCAGTGCGTTGCAGTACCTCATCAGAAATTGCCGACCTTGTAAAGACAAAGCGCTACACTCATGCACGCATACGGAGAATACTCGCCTGTGCATTGCTCGGAATTGAAAAAGCTCATACGCAAATCCCGATTGAGTATGTCCGTGTTTTAGGCTTTACAAACGAGGGTGCGGAATTGCTCAAAGACTGCCGACTGAATATTGTCACCTCTGCAAGCAACGGTATCAGAACAGGCGGCAACACAAAGGCATTGCTTGAAAAGGACATTTTAGCCTACGATATTTCGGCACTTGCGTATGATATTCCAAAAAGGAGCGGCCTTGATTTTACAACGCCTATTGTGAAAATATGACATTGGTCGATTGATTCGTCAATGATATGCCGAAAACGGCAGTTTCTGAGGATTTTTCTTACATTTTTTACCGCAAAAAACAGCGGATTTTACGGGATTTTTATCTTTTTTGTGAGAAGTGCAACAATAAGTGTGTAATCTTTTTGTAATTATTATTGAACCCGATAAAAGTAGAAAAATGGTCAAAAAAAACATTGACAAATATTTAACAAAGATGATAAAATAGAATCAATCGAGAATTAGCTAAATTCTAAAACAACGATTGAAAGGATCCAGAAAAATGAAAAGAATTCTTTGCTTTCTGATGGCGTGCACAATGTGCGCATCAGCAGCGGTCGGACTCTCAGGATGCGGTTGTGACGACAACACATCATCAAACAGCAGTAAGCCCGGCTACAAGGTTGAGCCGACAGAGCCTGACCTTACAGACGGAGATTTCGGATTTTTCATTATCAATCAGGAAGAACTTATGATTACAAAGTACACAGGTTCTGACACGGTTATTGAAATTCCCGAAAGCTACAAGAACTACAAAGTTACCGTAATCGGTGCAAGCGTGTTCAATGACTCCAAAATTACGGAAGTAACAATTCCGTCAAGTATCAAGCAGATTGAAGATTATGCCTTTTCAAGCTGTCACAGCCTCACAAAGGTAAATCTTTCCGAAGGTCTTGAAATCCTTAACAACAGCGTGTTCTTTAACTGCTCTGAGTTAAGAGAAATCAAGCTTCCGAGTACACTCAAAGAAATCGGACCGAGAGCTTTTTCGGGTGCGGCACTTAACAATGTTGTTCTTCCCGACAGCGGTAAACTTACAAAGATTGATGAATATGCTTTTTATCAGTCGCGTGAGCTTACAGACATCACAATTCCGGCTTGTATTACAAGTATTCCCGACAATGTATTCGCTGAATGCAGTAAGGAAGTTACAATCCACGGAGCAAGCGGTTCATATGCCCAGAACTATGCTAAGAAAAACAACCTTAAATTCAAGGCTGACTTAGGCAGTTCTTCAACAAAGACAACAAAGGCAACAAAGGCAAGCGGTAAGGCTGCCGAGAAAGCCGAGTAATTGAGGCAAATTAATTTGATATCATTTTCAGCTTTGCTGAATCTAATATAATTATGCAAGATAAGAGGTAGATTAAATGAGTACAAAAGAGTATCCTATCGTAGATAACGCAGAAAGCTTTGAAGCTGCCCTTGCAAGAGTAAGAGAAGCTCAGAAAATTTTTGCTACCTACACACAGGAGCAGGTTGACAAGATTTTTCTTGCTGCCGCTACTGCTGCTAACCAGATGAGAATTCCGCTCGCTAAGATGGCTGTTGAAGAAACAGGCATGGGCGTTGCAGAAGATAAGGTTATCAAGAACCACTTCGCATCTGAGTATATTTACAATGCTTACAGAAATGTTAAGACTTGCGGCGTTCTTGAGGAAGACAAGGCTTACGGCATTAAGAAGATTGCTGAGCCAATCGGTGTAATCGCTGCCGTTATTCCTACAACAAACCCAACTTCAACCGCTATCTTCAAGACACTCGTTTGTCTTAAGACAAGAAACGGTATCATCATCAGCCCGCATCCCCGTGCTAAGAAGAGCACAATTGAGGCTGCCAAGGTTGTTCTTGAAGCTGCTGTTAAGGCAGGCGCTCCGGAGGGCATCATCAGCTGGATTGATATTCCTTCACTCGAACTCACAAACACACTTATGCAGGAAGCTGACTGCATCCTCGCAACAGGCGGCCCCGGCATGGTTAAGGCTGCTTATTCATCAGGTAAGCCTGCACTCGGTGTTGGCGCCGGTAACACACCTGCTATCATTGATGAAACAGCTGACATTTTACTCGCAGTTAACTCAATTATCCACTCAAAGACATTTGATAACGGTATGATCTGTGCTTCAGAGCAGTCTGTTATCGTTGAAAAGAAGATTTACAGCAAAGTTAAGAAGGAATTCAAGGCTCGTGGCTGCTACTTCCTTAACGAGGAAGAGACAGAGAAGGTTAGAAAGACTATCATCATCAACGGCGCTCTTAACGCTAAGATTGTTGGTCAGAAGCCTGTTACAATCGCAGCTCTTGCAGGTGTAACAATTCCTGAGGAAACAAAGGTTCTTATCGGTGAGGTAGAATCAGTTGACATCAGCGAAGAGTTTGCTCACGAGAAGCTTTCTCCTGTACTCGCTATGTACAAGGCTGAAGATTTTGAAGATGCTATTGCAAAGGCTGAGCATCTTATTGCTGACGGCGGTTACGGTCACACATCTTCACTTTATGTTGACGCTGTAAACGAAAGAGCAAAGATTGACGAGTTCGCATCAAGAATGAAAACTTGCCGTATCCTTGTTAACACACCTTCTTCACAGGGTGGTATCGGTGACCTTTACAACTTCAAGCTTACTCCTTCACTCACACTCGGCTGTGGTTCATGGGGCGGCAACTCTGTTTCTGAGAATGTTGGTTGCAAGCACCTTATCAATATTAAGACAGTTGCCGAGAGGAGAGAAAATATGCTTTGGTTCAGAGCACCTGAAAAGGTTTATATCAAGAGGGGCTGTATGCCTGTAGCTCTTCAGGAACTCAAGGATGTAATGGGTAAGAAGAGAGCATTCATCGTTACTGACTCATTCCTTTATAAGAATGGCTACACAAAGCCAATCACAGACAAGCTCGATGAAATGGGCATCACATATACAACATTCGCAGATGTTGAGCCTGACCCATCACTTATTTCAGCTCAGAAGGGTGCAGAGGCTATGCGTAAGTTTGAGCCTGACTGCATTATCGCACTCGGCGGCGGTTCAGCAATGGATGCCGGCAAGATTATGTGGGTTCTCTATGAGCATCCGGAAGTTGACTTCCAGGATATGGCTATGCGTTTCTGCGATATCCGTAAGAGAGTTTACACATTCCCGAAGATGGGTGAGAAGGCATACTTCATTGCTATCCCAACATCATCAGGTACAGGTTCTGAGGTTACTCCTTTCGCAGTTATCACAGACCAGAATACAGGCGTTAAGTATCCGCTTGCTGACTATCAGCTTATGCCTAAAATGGCAATCGTTGATGCTAACAACATGATGAGCGGTCCTAAGGGACTTACAGCTGCATCAGGTATCGACGCTGTTTCTCACGCACTTGAGGCTTACGCTTCAATGATGGCTACAGATTTCACAGACGGTCTTGCACTCCGTTCACTCAAGCTTATCTTCGAGTATCTCCCTGCTTGCTATGACAACGGTATGAACGAGCCTGTTGCTCGTGAGAAGGTTGCTCACGCTGCTACAATGGCAGGTATGGCATTCGCTAACGCATTCCTCGGTGTTTGTCACTCAATGGCTCATAAGCTCGGTGCTTTCCATCATGTACCGCACGGTATTGCTAACGCACTTATGCTTGAGCAGGTAATCAGATTCAACTCAGCAGAAGTTCCTGCTAAGATGGGTACATTCCCACAGTATGATCACCCGCACACACTCGCTCGTTATGCTGAAGTAGCTCGTTACCTCGGCCTCGGCGGCAAGAACGATACAGAGAGCGTTGAAAACCTTATCAAGGCTGTTAACGACCTCAAGGCAAGAGTCGGCATCAAGAACTCTATCAAGGATTATGTTCCGGACGAAGAGGACTTCCTCAACCGTCTTGACGCTATGACAGAGCAGGCATTTGATGACCAGTGCACAGGTGCAAACCCAAGATATCCGCTCTTCAAGGAAATCAAGCAGATGTACCTCAATGCTTACTATGGCAACAACAGCGAGACTGTTTAATCTATCTCGTAATGCATAATTATAAAACACCCTGCCCCCGTGGCAGGGTGTTTTGTTGTATATGGATAATACCGCAATTTTCCATTTTCAACTTTCAATTTAAATAAACTTCCGCTCGGGCGTAATATGCTTTTAACATTACAAACTATTATGCACAATGCACAAAAGAATGTTAAAAATTTCACAAATATTTAGTTAAAAGTTTAACAAATTTTTATGCACTTCGCATAAAATATCTTGCTCTTTTTGTTTGAAAGGTAAAAAATATTTTATTTGTATTTGCTAAATGCACAAAGAAAATTAAAATTATTTTGTTATTTTTACACTGTACTAACCCCTGAAATTGTTGTATAATATAACCGAAGCAATGAAAGATTGCTTGATGAATTTTTAATATTTTAAAGCGAAAGGGGCTTTATTATGAAATTAGATACAGTTCTTGCAAAAAGAGAGAACAAGGTAGTTTATAAAGACGGTGCGCTTGCCGCCAAGGTTTTTGACGAGTGTTATCCGAAATCAGATATTCTTAACGAGGCTCTTAATCAGGCAAGAGTTGAGGAAACAGGACTCAATATTCCGAAAATTGAAGAGGTTACAAAGATTGACGGAAAATGGGCAATCATCTCCACCTTCATCGAGGGCAAAACTCTTGCGGAGCTTATGGCAGAGCATCCCGAAAAAGAGGACGAATACCTCAATCTCTTTGTCGACATTCAGGTTAAAATCCTCAGCCAAAAAGCACCGTTGCTTAACAAACTCAAGGATAAGATGAAACGCAAAATCAGCGAAACCGACCTTGACGCAACAACAAGATATGAGCTTGAAACCCGTCTTAACGGTATGCCGAACCACACAAAGGTTTGTCACGGCGATTTCAACCCGAGTAATGTTATCATAGACGAGTCGGGTACACCGTATGTTATTGACTGGTCACACGCAACACAGGGTAACGGTTCAGCCGATGCCGCAAGAACTTACCTTTTGTTCCGTTTGAATCATCAGGAAGAGCTTGCAGAAAAGTATATGAAGCTTTACTGCACAAAGACCGACACAGCTCGTCAATATGTTGACCGCTGGCTTCCGATTGTAGCCGCATCACAGTCTGTTAAGGGCAAACCCGAAGAGAGAGAGTTCCTTCTCAAATGGGCAAGTGTTTGCGAATACCAGTAATGCCGTATAAATGTATTTTTAATTCATATTTTACTCAGCAAAATTTCATTTTGAAATTTTCTCTCCTCTGTTTTTTCATAATTGTATTACGGAAACCGAATAAAAGCAGCTCCCGCTCCAAATGCTTGGTGCGGGAGCTGCTTTTTTGATGCGAAATTTATGTTGACGGTACGCTGTAAATATTACAAAAGGTTACAAATTTTGTAATAATTCGCTTTATTTTGGTGCTTGAAATGAAGATTTTGTGAGTGAAACTGCATCAAATTTTCTGAATTAGCAAAAAATACGGGCTTTGGGGTTGATTTTTTAAAAGGGTGATGTTATAATGGTTACAATGTTGTTATCAAGGTGTAACCTGATTTGTAATTTACTGTCAGATTTGGTAACAATTTTTTGGTCAAATCTTCCGTACAGATTAAAACGGACTGTACTTTGAGTCGGTCGTTATTTTTCTGTAAGAGCTTTGACTCTCTGAAAAAATGGAGGTAATTAACGATGCAGAGAATAAAAAAGATTACTGCAATCATTCTGAGTGTTCTCACACTTTCAAGTGTATGCGTATTCGGTTCTTCATTTTCTGCCGGTGCAAAAGGCACGGGTGCAGGTCTTGCAGAATGGGCACTCAATGCCTATAACAGCGGATGGTCATATGTTTACGGCGGTTCAACCCCCGGAGCGGTTGACTGTTCAGGTCTTATCTATTCATATGCCGGCGGCGAAAGATGCGGTAATCCACAGCTTGAAACAGCTACCGAAACAGGTTCGGTAAGCGCAGGCATTCCTAATGTTCACGGTCTTGGACTTTGGCGTCCCGGTCATGTCGGTGTCTATGTCGGCAACGGTATGGAGGTTGACGCAAGAGGTGATGAATACGGTGTTTGCTACGAGGCAATCGGCGGTTATAACAATTGGACATACTGGTTCAAGCTTGCCGCAGTTTCATATGTAACAAACGGTTGGGAAAGCTTTAACGGCAACTACTACTACTACGAAAACGGCGAGTACATTGTAAATACTTCAAGAACAATTGACGGTACTACATATTACTTTGATTCACAGGGCAGATCGAGCAAGACTCCTTCAAACACTTCTTCAAGCAGTTCGTCGGGTTCAAGCTCATCAGGCTCATCAGGTTCTTCAAGTTCATCAGGCAGCTCATCATCTTCAAGCAACACACCGAGCGTTTACAAGAACGGTTCATCGGGTGCTGAGGTAAAGAAGATTCAGCAAAGACTTGCTGACCTCGGCTATTATGACGGTGCAGTTGACGGTTACTTCGGTGACGCAACAGAAGAGGCTTATAAGGCATTCCAGAAAGCCGCAGGTCTTACAGTTGACGGTATTGCAGGCGATTCGAGAAATACACTTTATTCGGAGAATGCTCCCGAAGCTCCAAAAGCCGATACAACAACAAAGACTGAGGACAAGCCCGAAGAAGAAACAACTGCTCCCACAGAGGCAACAACAGAGCCTGTAACAGAGGCAGTTCAGTATCAGAACGGTGACGAAAACGATGAAGTAACTGCAATTCAGCAGCAGCTTATAAAACTCGGCTACTTTGCAATGGATGCAACAGGCTACTACGGTGAATATACAGCGCAGGCCGTTGCAAATTTCCAGAATCAGAATTCACTCGATTCAACAGGTATTGTTGATGAGAAAACATACAACGCACTGTTCAGCGACAACGCAGTTGCAAACCCCAAAACAGAGGTTGTAAGCGGTGAGGTTTCTCCGGCGGTTTCAGCCGCTCCGATTGAGATGCCTTCTTCAACAGGTGCGTCGCAGTTCATTCTTTCAAACGAAAAGAATCAGAACTACTCGGACACAGCATCAAGCGTTGCCGTTCAGTCCGTAAAGTCTGCCGACAAGGCTCTTGCAAAGTCAAATGCCGCAAGCACACCGACTCTTGTTGCCGCAGTTCAGAGATCCGCAAATGTAGGTCTTTGGTTTGTGCTTGTTGCAGTTATCCTCGGCGCAATCGCTTTTGTATTTTTCCTTCGTGACAGAAAGCTTTCAAGATATTCAAGATATGTCGCAAGAAAGAAAAAAAGAGCTACCAAAGCCGAACTTGACGCAAGATGGTAATTGATATATAATCCGATTATAAAACAGTCGATTGCAAAGCAGTCGGCTGTTTTTGCTTAATTGAAAATGGAAAATTAAAAATGGAAAATTGAAAATGGAAAATTGAAAATGGAAAATTGTGGTCGGGCAGACAGTTTGCAAAATGAAAAGCATTGTTTCCCGACTGTTTTTGTATATGGAAGTTGTTGTTTATTTGTTGGGATAGCCTTGCGACCGCAGGTAAAGGCAGAAATTGTATGCCAAAACAAATTTTATAAATGCCGCAAACCCGTAGGGGCGTTCATTGGACGCCCGCATTGATGAAACTATTTGTTTTATTAAAATGTTTTGATGTGATGAAAATTATGGATTGTTTGTAGCGGCGAACCGTGTTCGCCGCTACGAATTGTTTCGTGTTTGCACACAAAACAAATGGCGGTCACTGACCGCCGCTACGGGTTGACAATTACTTTATGACATTTATTATGTTTTGCATTTATCATACATTCGTGTTAAAATACAAGATGAAAAAGTGTGTGGAAAGAAAGCGGTGACTGTTAATGAAAAAATCCGAAAAACCAATCGGCAAAATAAAAGTCAAAAAGTCGATTTTCAAAAGGCTTTTCTTTCACATACTTGTGCTGTTTATTTTGGCGGTGATTGTTTCGGGTACGCTCAATTGCATTGAAAACATTCAGCGCACAAGGCGGTTTACACGACAGCTGACCGAAAGTGCGTCAAAGGTTGCAACAGAAACTTTTGAACGCTGCGATATAAACGCATTGCTTGATAATCCCGATTCCGAAGAATATCGGAAAGCCGTTAAGACCTTGAGGTGGATTTGTCAGACGAATCACCTTGAATATATGTACATTTACATTCCGAATTTTGACGAAAACAAGGTTACATATGTTATGACTGTTGCCGATGATGACAGCGAAAACGAGAATGTTTTAAATGTGAGAAGTGCAGGTGCAGAGGTTGACCACAGCTTGTGGGACGCTGAAAAAGAGGCGTGGGAAAATCCTAACCTTGTCACGGCTTACGAATATCAGAACGACAGCTTCGGCAGTTTTTACACGGCATTTTCAGCGATTCAAGGCAAGGACGGCAAGCCTGTTGCATTAATCGGTGCGGACTATTCGCTGACGCAGATTTATACGGAAATCATTTTCTATACTGCAATGCGAGTTCTTGCGTTGTTTGTTGTGCTGGCAATTGTATTCTTGCTTGTAATGCGGTTTGTCAGAAAAAAGATGTATAATCCGATACTTTTGATTTTTGAAAAAATTCGAGGATACTTTTCCGACAAGGCTGACGGCACAAATACAAAGAAAGCGTTTGAGCCGATAAAACTCGGCTCTGACGATGAAATTCAGCTTTTGGCTGATTATTTCAACGATATGGCTCACGATGTAGAAACTTATGTTGAAAAAAATTCCGCCCTTGCGAGTGAAAAGGCTAAAAATGAAACAGAGCTTGAGGTTGCAAGGCGGATTCAGTACGGAATAATTGCGAGAGAAAAGAATGTTGTCTTTGCCGATTGTTTTGATGTTTCGGCAAGAATGGAGTCTGCAAGACAGGTAGGCGGCGATTTTTACGATTGCTTTGCATTGCCTGACGGCAGAATATGTGCCGTAGTCGGTGATGTGTCGGGCAAGGGTGTTGCGGCGGCAATGTTTATGGCTTTTGCAAAAACTCTTATCCACGAAAAAATGACCGAAAATGCAGAACCCGACAGGGCATTTGAAGAAATCAACAGGGAACTCTGTTCGTCAAATCCCGAGGGAATGTTTGTAACTGCATTTGCCGTGATTTTTGACAAAAACAGCGACAGCTTTTTGTACATAAATGCAGGTCATAACAAGCCTGTTGCGGTGAGCAACGGCAAGGCTGAATTTTTAGAATGTAAGCCGTGTATAATGCTCGGTGTGTTTGATGATGCAAGATATGTTGTGAACAGCGCTGAATTTGGAAACGGCGATATAATTTGCCTTTACACCGACGGTGTGAACGAGGCAACAAATGCGGATAATGAATTTTTCGGCAACGAAAGGCTTGTGTCTGCCTGTCAAAATTCCGAACAGACTGCAAAAGGTGTGTGTGACGGAGTTTATGACGCTTTGACGGACTTTACCGAAAATGCGGAGCAATTTGACGATATAACAATTGTTGCAATAAAAAACAGCAAAAACAGAGATTGAAGGGTTATGAATGTTTAAATCGGAAAACAATCAGATTACAATAGAACAGGTGAGAAAGCTTGACGAGGAATATACTCTTGTCGATATCCGAGATGAAATTTCGTTTGAATACGGTCACATTGACGGTGCAAAGAATATTCCGCTTGCAAAAATCAAAGAGGACAATTCACTTTTGCCAAAAGACAAGCTTGTTGTCCTCTGTTGCAAAAGCGGTCAGATAAGCGACGAGCTTGCAGAAAATCTGCGTGATGACGGATTCAATGCCGTGAATCTTGAGGGCGGTTATTACAGTTGGTTGAGAAGTCAATTCGAGAATGAGGACTATGCAACCGATGTTGAAAAAAGCATTCGCAAAAAGTTCAGCAAGACGATTTGGAGCAGATTTACTGCGGCAATAATTGAATACAAGCTTGTTGAGCCGAACGATAAAATTGCCGTCTGCATTTCGGGGGGCAAGGATTCAATGCTGATGGCAAAGCTTTTTCAGGAGTTGAAAAGACACAATAAATTTCCGTTTGAGCTTGTCTTTCTTGTAATGGACCCGGGCTACAGCGTTGAAAATCGTGATGTAATCGAGAGCAACGCCCGTAGGCTGAACATTCCGATAACTGTTTTTGAAACAGATATTTTTAATTCTGTTTACAATGTTGACAAATATCCCTGCTACCTTTGCGCAAGAATGAGGAGAGGTTATCTCTACAAAAAGGCAAAGCAGCTCGGCTGTAATAAAATCGCACTCGGTCATCACTATGACGATGTTATAGAAACTATTCTTATGGGTATGCTCTACGGCGGTCAGGTTCAGACGATGATGCCGAAGCTCCACAGCACAAACTATGAGGGAATGGAACTTATCCGCCCTCTCTACCTCGTTCGTGAGGCTGAAATCAAGCATTGGCGAGATTACAACAAGCTGAATTTCATTCAATGTGCGTGCCGTTTTACGGACACCTGCACAACCTGTTCCCCAAACAGCAACACAGGTTCAAAACGACAGGAAATCAAACAGCTTATAGCAAATCTGAAGAAAATCAATCCCCAGATTGAAAGCAACATTTTCCACAGCGTTGAAAATGTAAACCTCGATACGATTATTTCATATAAACAAGGCGATAACAAAGTTTCGTTTCTGGACAGATATGATGATATGGGGAAGGGCAAGTAATTAAAAATTAAAAATTGAAAATTGAAAATGAATGTCGGGAAGACAGTTTGCAAAATGCAAAGCAATGTCTTCCCGACTGTTTTTGTTTGTGTAAAAGCTGTTGTTTAAATGTAGGGGAGAACCGTGTTCTCCCGTTAGTAACGGTAGAAATTATATTTAAAAACAAACTTTATAAATTCGACAAAGCGATTGTAATACTGTAGCGGTGGTCACTGACTGCCGCTACTACTGGTTTTTTTCTTCTTTTATTATGACTGCGATATTTTCAACAATTTCTGCAATTCGCAATTGTTGTGTGTCAGGAATTTGTTTTAACGCTTCTTCAATTCGCATTTTTGCCTGATTATTAGTTGGCGATGAGTCGATTTTGGAATCAAAACAAATAAGTTCATTGATTGTTATACCGAGCGCACAGGATATTTTATACAGTGTGTCTATTGTGGGACACTTTTCACCTCGTTCAAGTCTGCCGAGATATGCAGGATAAAGACCTGCCGACATAGCAAGATTTTCTTGGCTGATATCAATTTTTAAACGATATTTCCGAATGTTTTGTCCTATCTTTTTGTTAAGTTCGGTGCGTTCCATATGCTTCATCCTGCTCTTTAGGGTACTTTTTAATTATACTAATACACATTTATTTTGCGCACAATGTAATAAAAAGCATAAAATATGCACTATAGTGTTGACAATACCTATACTATAGTATATAATCTTATTGTAATCGTTAATTGAACATTGTTGAAAAACAAATTAAAGCAATAAATAATATATTATGAATTGAGGAGAGAATTATGTATTGTCAAAAGTGTGGAAAACAAATTGATGATGGAAGTGATTTTTGCAAATACTGCGGAAGTAAAATAAATGGAGAGATGGTATCAAGAAATAATTTTGTTGTACAAAGACAAAGCACAGAGCATACCAAAAGCAAAGCAGAATTTATTAGTGATTATAGAGCAAAACATTCTGAACGAATGGTATATACTGTACTTTTTATAATTTTTGAAATTGTTGCAACGATTGTTTTTATTATGAATGTTTCAAGTTATATCGATTATCAATGTGATGATAATCTTATTGGAATGATTATATCTGTATTCATAGAAGTGATTGCAATTATATTTGCTTGTGCAATAAAAAAATATGATTCAACTGCTGAACAGGAATATAATAAATATCGTATGATTAATGATTCATCAAATCAAAGAAATTCTTCTTGGCGCTGTCAAAAATGTGGTGCGTATAATGACGGAACCAGTTTGTATTGTGCTCGTTGTTCTTGTGAGAAACCATATGTTATAACCGGAAACAGTAATAAGATAAATAAAAGTGTGCATAGAGCAGATGTTTGGATATGTCCAAATTGTGGCAGAGAAAATCAAAACTATGTTGGCTCTTGCGGATGTGGAGAGGTAAAACCAAAATGAAAAAACTTATTATTTTAATAACAGCTATGTCTATTATTTTACTGACCTCTGCCTGCGGAAAAGTAGAAAATACAGAAAGCTCCGTCGTGATTACAGACGCTGATGCTAAATATATTGAACTTGTTTATGATAATATTGAAAATTGGGATGTTACAAAGGATGATAGCGCAAAAACATTTTCAATCGACAAAATCAGCTTTTATAATTTTGCCAACGGAGAACAAATGGCATTTTACATCAATTACCCAATCGCAGGTTATTATGGATGCGGTTATTATCTTAATGTTGACGATGGTACAATGGAGAAAATAACTTATGATATATATGACCACGATATTAAGGAGTGGAGCACTTCATATATGATAAAAAACGCAACAGATGGAACAGATTGGAACAGTGATGCAGATAAAGACGAAAAACATTCAGTTATCAAAGAAGCCTTTGAAAACTATCTAAAGTCAAAACGAGAATAAGGGTGTTCAGGTACATAAACATAAAAACGGCATAACCGATTAAATTTCGGTTATGCCGTAATTTTTTACTCAGATTCCAGTTGCTAATAGTAGAAATTATATTTAAAAACAAGCTTTATAAATTCCGCAAAGCGATTGTTATACTGTAGCGGTGAACCGTGTTCGCCAATCGAAACGATTGTAAAATCGGTTCGATTTAATCCAAAGCATTTATTATATAAAATTCATATTTACAAATATTTACAAAAAAATGGCTTGTTTATTTTGGCTGTTCAACCAAAACAAACGGTAGCCTTGCGACTGACGGTATAGGTGAATGGTGGTTTACCCACACTGTTTAAAACCATACACCGTGTCGGGTGTTGCATTGGGATGTAAAAAATAGCCCGAAAAGAAAAAATAATTCTTTTCGGGAAATAAAACCTGTAAAAATATAAAAAAGTCAGTAAAATCCGAAAAAAATCCGAAAATTCTCTTGACTTATTGATTATTTCAATATAGAATAATAAAATGTACCATAATGGGGATATGTACCGAAGAGGTCGGGAAAATCTGCAAAAAACTTTATCCGACAAGGGGATATTATCACAAAAATCCTTTTGTGTCAAGAGCTTTTTATGAGCAGATTTTCAGTACCGCTTGCCCCGTTTCATAGATTTTTTAAGGAGTGATACGCCTATGGTTAATGTCAAACCCGTAAAGCTTGGCAACACCGAAAGAATGAGTTTTGGTAAAATCGATGAAGTAATTGATATGCCTAATCTTATCGACATTCAGAAAGCGTCATACAAATGGTTGCTTGACGAAGGTCTTAAAGAAGTATTTAAAGATGTTTCGGGCATTACCGATTATCAGGACAACCTTGTTCTCGATTTTATCGACTACACACTTGATGTTGATCACCCGAACTACAGCGTAATTGAGTGTAAGGTTCGTGATGCAACATATTCAGCTGCTCTCAGAGTAACCGCAAGACTTTTGAACAAGTCAACGGGTGAAATCAAAGAGAGCAATGTATTTATGGGCGATTTCCCGCTGATGACCGCAAGCGGCACATTCGTTATCAACGGTGCTGAGCGTGTTATCGTTTCACAGCTTGTAAGAAGCCCGGGCGTTTACTATAAAATGGATCACGATAAAACCGGTAAGGAACTGTATTCAACAACAGTTATCCCGAATCGTGGTGCATGGCTTGAGTATGAAACCGATGTAAACGATGTTTTTTATGTTCGTATTGATAAGAACCGTAAGCTTCCCGTTACATCATTCATCAGAGCACTCGGTCTTGGCACGGATGCCGAAATTCTCGACTATTTCGGTGACGATGAAAGAATGAGAGCTACTATCGAAAAGGATGCCGCTTCAAATGTTGAAGAAGGTCTTATCGAGGTTTACAAAAAGCTCCGTCCGTCTGAGCCTCCGACAGTTGACAGTGCGCAGACACACATAAACAACCTGTTCTTTGACCCCGGTCGTTATGATATGTCAAGAGTAGGCAGATATAAATACAACAAAAAGCTCGGTATTGCAAACCGTCTTGAAGGTCAGGTTCTTGCAGAGCCGATTGCCAACCCACGCACAGGCGAGGTTATGGCTCTTCGTGATGAAAAAATCACAAAGGAAAAGGCTTTTGAAATCGAAAACGCAGGTGTTAAGATTGCCTATGTAAAGGCTGCCGATGAAACAATCGTTAAGGTTATTTCAAACGGTATGGTTGACATCGCTTGCTATGTTGATTTTGACGCAGAAGCAGAGTGTGATATCAAGGAAAATGTTCGTTTTGATGTTCTTTGCGAAATTCTTGATTCCTGTGAGAATGAGGATGACCTCAAGGAAATGCTCAGAAGCCGTGCAGATGAGCTTGTTCCTAACCACATCACAGTTGATGATATCTTTGCAACAATCAACTACCTCAACTGTGTTGCTCACGGTGTCGGTAACACAGATGATATCGACCACCTCGGCAACAGAAGAATCCGCTGCGTAGGCGAACTTCTTCAGAACCAGTTCAGAATCGGTTTCTCCCGTCTTGAAAGAGTAGTAAGAGAAAGAATGACAACCCAGTCACAGGATATGGAGTCGCTTTCGCCTAACTCACTCATCAATATCCGTCCCGTAACAGCGGCAATTAAAGAATTCTTCGGTTCTTCACCGCTTTCACAGTTCATGGATCAGGGTAACCCACTTGCAGAGCTTACCCACAAGCGTCGTCTTTCAGCCCTCGGTCCGGGCGGTCTTTCAAGAGATCGTGCAGGATTTGAGGTTCGTGACGTACACTACACACACTATGGCCGAATGTGTCCTATCGAAACTCCTGAAGGTCCTAACATCGGTCTTATCTCATATCTTGCTTCATTTGCCCGTATCAACAAGTACGGCTTTATCGAAGCTCCTTATCGTAAAATTGACAAGGAAACAGGCGTTGTAACCGACGAGGTTGTTTATATGACAGCCGATGTTGAGGATAACTACGCTGTTGCACAGGCTAACGAACCGCTTGATGAAAACGGCAGATTTGTTCATTCAAGAGTCGTAGGTCGTTACCGTGACGAGTTCGTAGAGTATTCTCCCGAAAGATTCGACTTCATGGATGTATCTCCTAAGATGGTTGTATCTGTTGCTACGGCCATGATTCCGTTCCTTGAAAACGATGACGCAAACCGTGCTCTCATGGGTGCGAACATGCAGCGTCAGGCAGTTCCGCTTCTCCGCAGTGAAGCTCCTATCGTCGGTACAGGTATGGAGTACAAGGCAGGTACAGACTCAGGCGTTTGTATCCTCGCTGAGGAAGACGGTATCGTTATGAGCGTTGACGCCCGTAACATTCGTGTACAGTATGACTCGGGCAGAGTTCAGGACTTTGAGGTTATCAAGTTCCTCCGCTCTAACCAGGGTACATGTATCAACCAGCGTCCTATCGTGTCAAGAGGACAGAGAGTTAAGAAGGGTGAAGTTCTCGCAGACGGTCCGGCTACCGAAAACGGTGAAGTCGCTCTCGGTAAGAACGCTCTCATCGGCTTTATGACATGGGAAGGTTACAACTACGAGGATGCTGTTCTTATCAACGAAAAAATCGTTCGTGATGATGTTTATACATCAATTCACATTGAAGAATATGACACAGAGGCAAGAGATACAAAGCTCGGACCCGAAGAGATTACAAGAGATATCCCGAATGTAGGTGAAGATGTTCTCAAGTATCTTGACGAGGACGGTATCATTCAGATCGGTTCTGAGGTTAAAGCAGGCGATATCCTTGTCGGTAAAGTAACTCCAAAGGGTGAAACAGAGCTTACAGCCGAGGAAAGACTCCTTCGTGCAATCTTCGGTGAAAAGGCAAGAGAAGTCAGAGATACATCTCTCCGTGTGCCTCACGGTGAATGCGGTACTGTTGTTGATGTTAAGGTGTTTACCCGTGCAGACAGCAGAAACGAACTCCAGCCCGGTGTAAACAAGGTTGTAAGAGTTTACCTTGCACTCAAGAGAAAAATCAGCGTAGGCGATAAGATGGCAGGTCGTCACGGTAACAAGGGTGTTGTTTCAAGAATTCTCCCAATGGAAGATATGCCGTTCCTTCCTGACGGTACTCCGCTTGACATCGTACTTAACCCGTTGGGCGTACCTTCTCGTATGAACATCGGTCAGGTTCTTGAGGTTCACCTCGGTTATGCCGCAAAGGCGCTTGGCTGGAAGATTATGACTCCTGTATTTGACGGTGCTCATGAGCAGGACATTTTCCAGTGTCTTAAAGACGCAGGTTACAGCGAGGACGGTAAGACATGGCTTGTTGACGGTCGTACAGGCGAGCGTTTCGATAACCCTGTAACAGTAGGTTATATGTACTACCTCAAGCTCCATCACCTCGTTGATGAAAAAATCCACGCAAGAAGCACAGGTCCTTACTCTCTCGTTACACAGCAGCCACTCGGCGGTAAAGCTCAGTTCGGCGGTCAGCGTTTCGGTGAGATGGAAGTTTGGGCACTTGAGGCTTACGGTGCTGCTTATACACTTCAGGAAATTCTTACAGTTAAGTCGGACGATGTTGTCGGCCGTGTTAAGACCTACGAGGCTATCGTTAAAGGTCAGAATATTCCTGCTCCGGGTATTCCTGAGTCATTCAGAGTTCTTATTAAGGAACTCCAGTCACTTTCACTTGATGTTCGTGTTCTTAACTCTGACGGTGAAGAAATTGACATTAAGCAGAAGTTTGATGAGGACGAGGATATTGTTGATGCAACAAATCCGGAATTTGAAGAAGACCATGTAATGACATCAATGGACGGCTACACTCTTGACGAGGGCGGCGAAGAAGGCAATATGTTTGACGATTCACTTGCCGATGTTGAAGAGGACAGCTACACATCGGATGATTTCAGCGATGACTTTGGCAGTGACGATATGTAAGGAGGAAATGCAATGATAGATAATAATGTTTTTGACTCAATTAAAATCGGACTTGCTTCTCCTGAGCAGATGAGAGAATGGTCTTACGGCGAAGTTAAAAAGCCCGAGACAATTAACTATCGTACTCTCAAGCCTGAAAGAGACGGCTTGTTCTGCGAACGCATTTTCGGACCGACAAAGGACTGGGAATGTCACTGCGGTAAATACAAGAGAATCCGTTTTAAGGGTAAAATCTGTGACCGTTGCGGCGTTGAAGTAACCCGTTCAAAGGTCAGAAGAGAGCGTATGGGACACATTGAGCTTGCCGCTCCCGTGTCGCACATTTGGTATTTCAAGGGAATTCCTTCAAGAATTGCCCTTATGCTTGATATTTCTCCCAAGCTTTTGGAGAATGTACTCTATTTCTCACAGTACATCGTAACAGATCCCGGCGACTGCCGTGACCTTGCAAAGTATCAGTGCCTTACCGAGGGTGAGTACAATGATATGCGTGAGAAGTATGAAGACGACTTTGAAGCAGGTATGGGTGCCGAGGCAATCAAAAAGCTCCTTGCCGAGATTGACCTTGATGCTCTTTCCGCTTCACTTAAAGAAGAACTCGAAACTGCATCGGGTCAGAAGAGAGTTAGACTCCTTAAAAGACTTGATGTTGTTGAAAGCTTCAGAATGTCGGGCAACCGTCCCGAATGGATGATTCTCGATGTTGTTCCGGTAATTCCGCCGGATATCCGTCCTATGGTTCAGCTTGACGGCGGTCGTTTTGCAACAAGTGACCTTAACGACCTCTATCGCCGAGTTATCAACCGTAACAACAGACTTAAAAAGCTCCTTGAGCTTAACGCACCTGAAATCATCATCCGCAACGAGAAGAGAATGCTTCAGGAATCCGTTGACGCACTCATCGACAACGGCAGACGAGGCAGACCGGTTACAGGACCTAACAACCGTGCCCTCAAGTCACTTTCGGATATGCTTAAAGGTAAGCAGGGCCGTTTCCGTCAGAACCTTCTCGGTAAGCGTGTTGACTACTCAGGCCGTTCGGTTATCGTTGTAGGACCTGAACTCAAAATGTATCAGTGCGGTCTTCCTAAGGAAATGGCACTTGAACTCTTCAAGCCGTTCGTTATGAAACGCCTTGTTGAAACTAAAGCAGAGCAGAATATCAAATCAGCAAGAAAAGCTGTTGAGCGTGCAAAGGACAATGTTTGGGACGCACTTGAAGTTGTAATCAAGGGACACCCCGTTCTCCTCAACCGTGCTCCAACACTTCACCGTCTTGGTATTCAGGCATTTGAGCCTGTTCTTGTTGAAGGTCGTGCTCTTAAACTTCATCCGCTCGCTTGTACAGCATACAACGCTGACTTTGACGGTGACCAGATGGCTGTCCATGTACCTCTTTCGGCAGAGGCACAGGCAGAAGCAAGATTCCTTATGCTCGCAGCAGGCAACCTTCTCAAGCCTTCTGACGGTCAGCCTGTTACAGTTCCTACACAGGATATGATCCTCGGTTCTTACTACCTTACACTTGATAAGGACGGTGAGAGAGGCGAAGGAAAGGTATTCCGTGATGTTGATGAAGTTATGATGGCTTATCAGACAGGCGTTATTGAGCTTCACTCAAAAATCAAGGTTCGCCGTGAGCTTGAAATTGACGGAAAAATCGAATCCGGTATTGTAGACACAACAATCGGTAAGATTATCTTTAACAATCCTATTCCTCAGGATCTCGGCTTTATCGACAGAAGTATCCCCGAAAACAGATTCAAGTTTGAGGTTGACTTCCTCGTTGGTAAATCGGGTCTTAAGAAGATTATTGATAAATGTATCAAAATTCACGGTCCCGTAAGAACAAGCGTTGTTCTTGACCACATTAAGGCACAGGGCTATAAGTATTCTACAAAGGGTGCTATTACCGTTGCCGTTTGTGATGCAGTTATTCCTCCTCAGAAGAAGGCGATTATTGCCGAGGCAGAGAAGGAAGTTGATGTTATTCGTGATGAGTTTATGATGGGTCTTCGTTCAAACGAGGAGCGTTACGAAGAAGTTCTTCGTATCTGGGAAAAGGCTACTAACGATGTAACCGACGCCCTCCAGAAAAACCTTGACCGCTACAACCCAATCTTCATGATGGCTGACTCAGGTGCCCGTGGTAGTATGAGCCAGATCAGACAGCTTGCAGGTATGCGTGGTCTTATCGCCAATACATCAGGTAAAACAATCGAAATTCCTATCAGAGCTAACTACCGTGAAGGTCTTAACATCTTGGAGTACTTTATTTCATCTCGTGGTGCTCGTAAAGGTCTTGCCGATACAGCTCTTCGTACAGCCGACTCAGGTTACCTTACCCGCCGTCTTGTTGATGTATCACAGGAAGTTATTATCCGTGAAGAGGACTGCGGTACTACAGAAGGTCTTGAAATCTTTGACATCAAAGCAGGCGAATCAAATGTTATCGAAGGACTCCACGAGCGTCTTATCGGAAGATATCTCCTTGATGACTTCTGCGATTCTAACGGTAATGTTCTTGTTTCAAAGGATATTATGATGGGCGACAAAGAGGCTGACATCATCGTTAATTCGGGTGTTGACCACATCAAGATTCGTTCGGTACTTGAATGTCGTGCAAAACACGGCGCTTGCCGTAAGTGCTACGGTTCTAACCTTGCCAACCGTCAGCCCGTTACTGTCGGTGAGGCTGTCGGTATTATTGCCGCTCAGTCAATCGGTGAGCCGGGTACACAGCTTACAATGAGAACATTCCATACCGGCGGTGTTGCATCTGCCGAAGATATCACACAGGGTCTTCCGAGAGTTGAAGAGCTTTTCGAGGCTCGTAAACCAAAGAGCCTTGCAATCATCAGTGAAATCGACGGTGATGTTCGTTTTGAAGAAATCAAAAACGCAAAGCACGCTGTTATCTTTAACAAGGAAACAGGCGAAGAAAGAGCTTACCTCATTCCTTTCGGTTTCCGTGTAAAGGTATTTGACGGCGACCACATCAAAAAGGGTGACAAGATTACCGATGGTGCTGTTAATCCGCACGATATACTCGATATTCTCGGACCCGAGGCAGTCATGAACTACCTTATTTCGGAAGTACAGAGTACCTACCGTTTACAGGGTGTTGAAATCAACGATAAGCACATTGAGGTTATCGTTCGTCAGATGATGCGTAAGGTTAAGGTTGAGGACGCAGGCGACACAGGCTTTATGTCAGGTCAGACCTACGACAAGAACGAAGTTCTTTACGAGAATGAGCAGATTAAAAAGCGTATTGCCAACGGCGAAGAAGGTCTTCGTGAGGCAACATTCACTCAGCTCCTCCTCGGTATCACAAAGGCCGCTCTTGCAACAGACAGCTTCCTTTCAGCCGCATCATTCCAGGAAACAACAAGAGTTCTTACAGATGCCGCTATCAAGGGTAAGGTTGATCCGCTCGTCGGTCTTAAAGAGAATGTTATCCTCGGTAAGATTATCCCTGCAGGTACAGGTATGCAGAGATATGCAGATGTTCAGCTTGAGAGTAATTCTGAGGCAGAAATCGTTGAGAATGACGATACAGACGATGTTATCGTTGCTCTTGAAGACGATGAAATTATGGACTTCTGATTTAACTGAAAACATATAATGCATAAAAAAACCACGGTATGTGCCAAATGGTACATACCGTGTATTTTTTTGTTTGCAAACTGTCTGCCCGACCGCAATTTTCAATTTTCCATTTTCAACTTTCAATTTTCAACTTTCAATTTTAAAAAACTTTCGCTCTGGCATAATATGTTTTTTTACATTACAAACTGTCTTCACGAACAGGGAACGGCGGCTCGCCGTATCACAAATAAAAAAGTCGGGAAACAGAAATTTTGCATTGAAAATCTGCTACCCGACTTTAATTTTTAATTTGTAACTATTTTCTGCCGAGAATGTAATCTGTGGAAACTTTGTACAAATCAGCCAGTTTAATTAAATGCTCAACAGGAATTGACTGAAATCCTCTTTCGTAGCGTGAATAGACCGTCTGCTGAATTCCTAAATATTCGGCAACTTCACTTTGTTTCATATCATGATCTTCTCGCAAATCACGCAGTCTTTTAAAATACATATTATCACCTTGTATAGTATCTATCGGTACTATTGACTTTATCATAAATGGGTGATATAATGATTTTATAGTACTTAAAAGTACTAAAGCATTTAACTTAAAAGCACGCCGCAGTTTCAAGTGAGAAAAACTGCGGCGTGCTTGAATTTTAGGTTATAAAATTCTCAAAATGTACATTAAATAACCCTCCGAAATCATCGGAAGGGTAAATCTTTTATGATTTTATCTGTTTAAGCCCGATTTTCTTTTGTCAAGATAATCCTGAAGAATTATTGTGGCGGCAACCTCGTCAACGACATTTTTACGCTTTTTTCCTCTTGTATTTGTGGTGTTGAGAAAATTGTGAGCCGTAATTGTTGTTCCACGCTCATCCTGCATAACGCATTCAATGCCTGTTTCATTGCTCAGATTTTCGGCAAACGCTCTGGCATTCTGTGCACTTTCGCCCTCACTGCCGTCCATATTTTTCGGAAGTCCCACAACAATAAGCTCGGCTTTTGTTTCTTTGGCTGTATTTGACACCTTTTCAAGCAACTGTTTCGGCGACTTTTCAAAAATAACCGTATATGGCGACGCTAAAAACTCGGTTTTGTCGCATACGGCAATGCCTGTGCGTGCTTTTCCGAGGTCAACTGACATTATAATCATTTTGTTTGTCCTTTCACTTTGGTTTACTCCATTATAATGCAAAATCAGAATTTTAACAACGGCTTTTTTTAATGTTGAACAATCTTTTGCGTAATTACTTTATTAAGTTTTTTCAAAGATTTGTTTCTACAAAAGAATATAAAAATTCTCATTCACAAAAAGACAAAACTGTTACCCATAATATCCTATAATAAAAATACAAAAAGAAGTAAATCATTAAAGGGATGTTGATTTTTATGGAAGCAAAAACTACTTTGGCTCGCAGACAGGACGCTGTTCAGGGCGATTTTATGCGGAAAATGCTCACAAACGCAGGTTGTCTGCTCTGCGGAATTTTGGTGTCACGGGGAGCAGTTCTCGGAAGCCTTGCACCGTTCGGGGCGTCATTTGCGGCGGCAGTTCCGAGAAAGTATCTTTTGTCATCACTCTTAGGCACGGCATTCGGTTATGTCCTGCTCAAACCCTCAGACAGCTTTCGTTACCTTGCCGTTGTGGCGGCAATAGGAGGTCTGCGGTGGCTGCTCGGCGATCTTGACAAGGTTACAAAAAGCAAGGTTTTTGCTCCGCTTGTGGCATTTGTTCCGATTTTTGCAACGGGTGTTTCGTTGCTTTTCGTAAGCACAAGCACGCTGACAACCTTTGCCGATTGCGTAACCGAGGCGGTAATTGCAGGTGCGGCGGCATATTTTATCAGCACGGCACTGCACCTCGCAGGCGACAACAGAAGTTTTGAAGTTTTTTCGCAACAGGAAACCGCAAGCGTGGTTATGTCGGGGTGTATCCTGATTCTGGCTTTCGGCAGTATTGCTTGGCAGAATATCTCACTCGGCAGAATTATTGCAATGCTCGTCATTTTGCTCTGTTCACGCTACGGCTCGGTTACGGGCGGTGCAATCAGCGGAATTTCAACAGGGGCGATTTTCAGCATTGCGTCAAGAGAGAACGGCTACATCTGCGGAGGTTTTGCATTCGGAGGACTTATGGCGGGGCTTTTTTCACAGCTCGGAAAATTGGGTTGTGCGATTGCCTTTGTAATCTCAAACGGTGTGATGTGCCTTGCGTTCGGTTCGCAGTTCGGAACACCGTCGGGTGTGCTTGTTGAAAGCCTTGCCGCAAGTGCGGTGTTTATGGTTCTTCCGAAAGAGGTCGGCAATGTGATTTCGCCCGTGTTTTCAAGCGACAAAAATACATCGCTCGGAGAGGCTCTGCGAAAAAATATTGTTATGCGACTCGACTTTGCCTCAAAGGCAGTCGGCAATGTGAAAAACGATGTTTCAAAAGTTTCCGAAAAGATGAAAAAGCTCTATTCGCCCACATTTGACGCTGTTTGTGAGGGTACAAGAAATGAAGTCTGCGAAACCTGCGGACTGAAAATGTACTGCTATGAACACAAGGGCGGTGTCACCCGTGACGATTTTGCAAGGCTTGAAGAGTATCTTGAATCGAACGGCACAATAGGCGAAAGAGATGTTGAAAAATCTTTTGTAAAAAACTGCTGTAAAAAAGGCGAAATTGCCCGTTCAATGAACGCAAACTACCGTGAATATCAGTCGGCGCTTGAGGCACAACAAAGGATTACCGATGTGCGGAGCGTTGTTGCAGGGCAGTTTTCTGGAATCGGCGATATTCTCCACGATTTGGCTGATGAATTTCGCAACACAATGCGGTGCGATAACGAATCTGCACAACGGATAATCAGCGCCCTCACAAGCCTCGGTGCAATTGTTGAGGAGTGCATCTGCCTTGTGTCAAACGGCGGAAGAATGAGCGTGGAACTTACGCTCTCGAATAAGTCCGAAAAGCTTTCTAAGGGCGAGGTTATGCGTGAGATTTCACGCTGTTGCGGAAGAAGATTTGACCTTCCGACAATCAGCCGTGAGGGCAACAGAATCCGTATTGCAATGTGCGAAATGCCCGTGTTTGATGTTGAAATCGGAAGCGACCAGCACACCGCCGACAACGGTAAGCTCTGCGGTGACTGCATAAATTATTTCAATGACGGTTTCGGCAAAACATATGCGCTCGTGTGTGACGGTATGGGTACGGGCGGCAGAGCTGCCGTTGACGGCAATATGGCGGCGTCTGTTATGACAAGACTGCTAAGGGCAGGACTTTCAGCCGACAGCTGTTTGCAGATTGTGAACTCCGCCCTCATGGTAAAAAGTGAGGACGAATCGCTTTCAACGGTTGATGTCACAAGTGTTGACCTCTACACCGGCAAAACCACCTTCAAAAAGGCAGGCGCACCCGTAACATTTGTAAAGAAAAACGGCAGGGTAACGGTTCGTGAAATGCCGTCGCTCCCTGCAGGAATTCTAAACGGTATAAAATTTTCAACCGACACGGTAAATCTGACAACGGGGGATATGATTGTTATGGTATCAGACGGTGTAATTACGGGCGATGACAAATGGCTCGAAAAGCTTATTCGCACATGGAATGAGGGCAGTACCCAGGATCTTGCAAAGGCTGTTGTTGACGAGGCGGTAAAGCACCGTAAGGCCGATCGTGAGGACGATGTCACCGCCGTTGCAATCAGAATTACGGAGAACGGACATTGATTTAAATTGGGTTAAAAATTGAAAAACGGAAAATATAGCGAAGTTAATCGGACACACGCAAGTAAAGACACAGAATTTATGTAAAACAAATTCAGTAAATGTCACAAACCCGTAGGGGCGTTCATTGGACGCCCGCCTTGATGATACTGTTTGCTTATTCACATAATTTTTGATGTGATGAAAATTGTGCATTCAATTTTGCACGCAATGCGTGCAATCGTGTGCAACGCACACGAAGGGGAGAACACGGTTCTCCACTACATTTTAATACCTACACAAAAAAACAGGCTGTACGCAATCTGTACAGCCTGTTGCTTTATGGCTTTCTTGTGCCGCAACCGCATGTTCCGACATAATTTTGATTTATCTTTCCACACTTTGGACATTGCCAAACATCGGTTTGAGCTGAAATCGGTTCAAAATTCGGCTTTTGACAACTACAGTTTGAGCAGTATCTTATGTTGGCAGGATTTGAATTTCCGCATTTCGGACACAGCCATTTTGTACTTACATTCGTTTTTTTTCGGCTTTCTTTTGTAATATAACTGTCAAATGCTTTATTTGCCGATGCGTTTACTTTTTGAATTGCACATGCAAAAATTATTGCAATTATTTCGAGAAATGCCGCAATCATCATACCTGTGAGATTTTCATCACGGTGATGATCTATATAAGATGATACATTCATTATAAATACGATTGTTGAAACAATTTCTAGAATAATAAATATAACTATATATACTATTCGTTCAGGGTGCTTTGCGCGGAAATCGGCAATAAATTCTTCTTTGTTTTTTATTGGTTCTTCATGCTTTTCGGTATGCTGTACATTATAATTTTGATTTGCATTTTGATTAGAAAAATTATCTGATACAACATTTCCTATTTGTGCGCCGCAGTGCTGACAAAATACACTTCCGTCAGCAATTTGTTTGCCGCATTTTTGACAATACATAAATAATTCCTCCTTAAAATTACTGTGAAAATTCACAGCTTATATAAGAATTATAATGTAGATTTTCACACTTGTCAATTAAAATTCTAAAATTTCTCATAATTTCAAACTATAATTCGCAAAATACTTATAATTAAATTATTAAAGGTATGAGGTGATATTATGATTGGTGAACGCTTGCAGGAACTTCGCAAAGACCACGGAGTGTCGCAGGCACAGCTTGCGGAGCTTTTGGGTGTGTCGCACTACACAATATCATCTTACGAATGTAACCGCAGTGACCCCGACGATGATTCAAAAATAATCATTGCAAAACTTTTTGATGTGTCGGTTGACTATCTCATCGGTCTGATTGACGAACCGCTTTCGTTCAACCGCAACATTCGCTCTTTTTCTCTTCCGCAGTCATTTACAAAAGAGGAATGTGGCGATGTGCTTGACTATATAAAGTATCTCGAATTCAAAAAGAGTAAAATTAATGAATAAAAACACCCCTTATCCGCTTGTGAGATAAGGGGTGTTTTGAAATTTGTTGGTGTTAATGGATTTCATAAAAGAACTTGAGTAGGATATAATATGTTTGAAATTTATTATTGGGGAACGAATTAGGCTTTAAAATGCAAAAATGTTCCCCAAGGTGCATTGACTGTTGGGGAGAATTGTATTATACTTTTACAAGAGAATGTACCCCAAAGGAGAATTATAATGGCCGCAAAATACAATGAAATACAAGAGTTACTAAGAAGCCGTGCTGACCTTAATGCAAGGTTAAATTTAATGCCGTATGACGGAACTCCCGAAATTAAGGAACGAGGTAATGAAAAATATCTTTATGTGAGAAAGCGTGTTGCAGGAAAACAGACATCAACTTATGTAGGTGCATATACGGAAGAATTATATAATTTGCTCCTCCGCAATGCCAGAGAAGCCCGTGAAATCAGGAAAGAACTTCGCAGTATAGATAAACAACTTGCAAATGCGGGATATTCAGAAGATGAACTTTCTTCTGATGTTATAAACAATATTGCGTTTGCCCGTGCAAATATGAAAATGAATATATATGATCAGGCTGTCCTTGAGGGTGTTGCTACATCATTCCCACAAACTGAAGAAATCATAGATAACGGTAAAATTTTTGGTGTGACTGCAACAGATGTTCAGAAAATTTTGAATTTAAAACACGCATGGGAATTTATTTTGGATCGTGATGTAATAGCAAGTCGTTCCGATTACTATATGCTCAGCCATATAGCAAGAGTTGTTAATGAAGGATTTTTTGCGGAAGGCGGAAGAATTAGAGGAGTTCCGGTTACTATCGGAGGTTCTTCATATGTTCCACCGTTGCCTAATGAGTTGGATGTAAAAGAAAAAATCCGTGAAATTATAGAAGAAAGTGATGAAGTTATCAATACGGCAATTAAGTTGTGCCTTTATTGTATGAAAACACAAATATTTCTTGACGGTAACAAGCGTGCCTCTGTAATTTTTGCAAATCACTATCTTATTTCACACGGTGGCGGATTTCTGGTGATTCCTGAAAAGGAAGTGCCTGAATTTAAAAGACTGCTTGTAAAATACTATGAGGGTGAAGATATAACCGTAATTGCAGATTTTATGAAAAAGTATTGTTGGAAAAAGATAGAGTAAAAACAAAAAAAGAAAGTACCCGTTTGAGTACTTTCTTTTTTGGTGCGCCAACAGGTGTTTTATCTATCTAAGTTATTCTACCTCGCTTGTTGCGGCTTGTTCAAAGCTAAAAATTCATCAACGCTCTCGCTAAAAACAGTCCGCCGGACTGTTTTCTTAACGCTCGCCTTCGAGTCCCTGTTCACGCATAACGGTAAAATAAAAAGAAAGTACCCGTTTGAGTACTTTCTTTTTTGGTGCGCCAACAGGGACTCGAACCCCGGACCGACCGGTTATGAGTAAACCAACAAAACACTGAAAAACTTAGTATTTATCGGGATTTTCTGAAATTACTGCAATGCACGCAATTTTATAGTGCTTATGCTTGCTTTTGGGCAGGTTTAAACTCCTTAATCAATGCGTCAATACTGATTATTTTATTCGATTTGCGTTTTGGCAATGATTCGACATAGTGCGTATAAATGTCAAGCGTAGTTGACGGCTTAGCGTGTCCCATTTGTTTTTGCACATAGTGGAGTTCGTGACCTGTATATAACAAATTGGTGGCACAGGTGTGGCGGAGCGAATGAGCTGTAAACCTATCAATTACAAACGGCACTCCTTTAGGATCGTACTTACTTTTTGGCTGTCTTTTATACTCCAAAAAGTCGCCGTATTTGATATTTAGGTCAGCCATATAACTATTCCAGAGCCTTCGCCACGCTGTATCACTCATCAGAGTACCTTTTGCGGAGGTTACAACAAAATCGTCAAGTTTATGTTCAGGCTGTTTCTTTAAAAAATCAATAAGTATTTTTGGCACATCTGTAACAGTACGCACTCCCGATATGGTTTTTGCACCTTGCTCAATATGCACTTTACCTTTTGTTATTAGCTTTTGATGAACGCTAATTGTACGCTTATCAAGGTTTATATCTCGCCATTGCAAGGCAAGGCATTCGCCAAGTCGCAAGCCTGCAAACATCATTATCATAGCTGGCAATTGTGCACGGTGTTTGGTGGATACAACCCACAGCTGTTCTTGTGCAGTCAATGCTCGCCGTTCTGAGGTTTTTGCGTCCTTCGGTATGTCAATGTATTGTGCAGGCGAATAATCAATTATGCGGTTTTCGATTGCATAGTTAAACACCTGCCTTGCCACACCCCTCCATTCTCTTAATGTTTTCTTTGCGGTTGGCTTCCCGGTGTGAGAATTACAAGCGTACTCATCGAGGATAATTTGTTGAAAATCAGCCTTTACAAGTTTATTGATTGGTCGGTCACTAAGAACAGCAAAATGCTTCAGATAATTTACATAGTTCTTGTATTGTCGCTCTGAAAGCATTGTTTTTTTGTAGGCAAGCCATAAGTTAACGAGTTTCCCCCATTTCATTCCTGAGTTTAGCACATCCATACCCTTGCCGATTTGTAACTTGATAAGCTGTGCCTTTTCTTCAACCTCTTTGACAGAGTAACCGTTGACGGTTTTATATTTGCGTTTGCCGTCCTCGTCTTTGCCGAGATACACAGACTTCTGATAGCGTCCGTCTGCACGCTTTTTAAGTTTTGTTTTTGCCATAATATATACACTCCTTTTGCTTAAAAAAGGGTGCAAAAATCCCCTGATATTCAAAACTTGAAAAATTCAGGGGAGTGTGATACAATTATTTTGCATTAAACTGCATCATCTGCACCCTGTGTAGGTGATTCCGTTCTGTTCGAGGACCAGTCGAGCAGGGCGGATTTTTTTTATTTCTTATTTTCTATAGTTAAAGTAAGTCTTGCGTAATATATCGTTTCTTTTGTCTTTTCATCTTCAAAAGAAGAAATATACAAATCTTTGATTGCCTTGACTCTGTTCTGATTTTCTTTGATAAATAAGGCATCTTCTGAATGCAAAGAACCAATATCAAGACCATTCGCAATAACTTTAATTGCAGGCTGATTTTCATATTCGTACTCTTGAAGTTCAACATTGATTACTTGACCGCTGAGCTTTTGTTGCATAAGTTTAGCGAGATGTTCTTGCCTATTATCATATGTAACACCTGCAATTTTAATTTTTTTGGAATGTGTACCTTTGGTTGTAGGTGTGTTTTGTGAGGTATTTGATTGTATGGCTGCACTATTTTCTTTTGTTGGCAATTTCTTGTCAAGGATAATAAGCACTATGCCTGTTGCTAAAAACAACAAACAAGCAAACCCAGTTGATACAACACCTTGAGCAAATGCGGCAACTGCTCCAACAATACCAAGTATCAATAATACAATGCCTACAATGAATTTTTTACTTTTATTCAAAATATTTCCTCCTCTTATGTGATATATATTGACAAAATATATCACATATTATAAAATAATATTAGAGAGGTTCAGACTTCTCACTATTCCTATTTTTCCTATCATAGTTGCCGCTATGGTAGGTTTTTCTTTTTGTTTATAAATTCTGCAAATTGCTCCTTTACTTGCCGTTCAAGAGGGTGCAGATAAAAGGCATTTCTGCATTCAAGCTCTGCCATTCGTTCAGCCCTGTAGGTTGCCGCCTCAAGGCTGATGTCGCAGAAATTTGCAATTGCAGCGGCATTTGTTGCGTGTAGCTCATGGAGTACACAAGCCGGAGCCAACAAATCTCGAGCAAATACATTTGCTGAATGTTCGGCATCATCAGTTATTAAGAAGCCGTTGCCGTCAGCTTTAAATAAATGCCCTAAGAAAATGTGTCCAAGCTCGTGTGCGATTGTGAATCTGCATCGCTGAGGAGATTGCTCATCAGCATAGACGATGTACAGCTTATCATCTTGCATCAAAGTTATTCCACTCTCATTTTCACTTAGCAGATTGACTGCCGAATTTTTCAGTAAAACAATGTCTGCTTGCTTTGCTATCTGACTGACTTTAACAGGCAAGTTGCTGATTCTGTAGTCGATTAAGCATTGCCAAGAGGCATTGCGTGCCTGTTTGTATTTACCATAATTCAAGTTTTACCACCCCATAGGTAGTGTAACCTATTGGGGTGTTTTTTATTATGTACTTATAAATCTGTATCGTCAGGCTCAAACTTACTGAGATCAGGAAGATTGACTATTTCAATTGGTTGATTATTACCGTCGCTTCGTGCGGCTTTAACCGTTGGTATCAATACTTCATCTTCTACACCAAGCAATCTATCGACTGCAGGTTGCATATCAACTTTATTACGATATGCAAGTATAACCTTTTTCTCGTGATCCGAAAGTTTATCTATATGTATTTGTTCTTTAATTTCGCCATTTATCAAAGCGTTTATATCAATAGATAAAAAATTACATATCTTGGTGACATTTTGAATAGATGTTCCCCAAATGCCCCTACTAAAAATACCTTTAACGGTTGTATAAGGCAAATCAACTAATTTTGCAAATTGCATCACGCTTTTATATTTATCTAAAATATAATCCTGCAATTTTTGCTCAATAGTCATTGCACTCACCTCTCTTTGATAGTTAGTATATTACAAAATTTTGTAGATGTCAATAACAAATCTACCTTTTTTAGTAAATTATTTTCAAAAAAGTGTTGACAATCTACCGTAAAAGGTATATTATAATGCTGTAATCTACTAAATAAGGTAGATTGGAGGTGAAAAACTATGTTATATCCTAATTTGGTGAAAGCAATGAAAGATGAAGGTGTAACTAAGACTGACATTGCAAATTTGCTCGGATTACATTTCAATACCGTAACCGCAAAACTTGAAGGCGAAACATCTTCAAGCAAAGCTGTCTATCAGGTTGGTTTCACTCTGATAGAAGCAGTAATGATTAAAAACATATTTTTTAAAAGATATGACATTGCGTGGCTTTTTGATTTTTCCGAACACACAAAATCAGCTTAACGAAATGTTAAAAAAGGAGGACTGAAAATGCCGAGAGAAAGACCTATCATCAATTGGGATGAAGTGCCGGTGATAATTGATGTGCCGTATGTGGCACGATTGCTTGCTATGAATCCCGACTATGTTACGAGACTTGCAAAAGATAACAAAATCCCTGCTTTTAAGATTGAAAAACTCTGGCGCTTTAAGAAAAACGAAATTGAACAGTATATGGAGGAACACAGAAATGGATATTATTGCAAACAATCGTGAATATACAGCCTTCAAAGATTTAGAGATAGGCGAAATTTTTGTGCTGATTGCAGACGGCGAATGGTACATTAAGCATCACGATGATTGCGCGGTGCGACTTACAGACGGCGAAACCCTAAAACCGAAATCTGCGTTGCTTCTTTGCGAGAGCAAGAATTGCGTGCTTATGGAAAGAGAAATCTACACAGCATTAACTGAAAAGGAGTGTTATAACGAATGTGGCATTTAAGAAACTACGAGACGAAAAGGTCGCTCAAAAAAAAGTATAAGCATTGCAAAGAGCAACTCGAATACACCCGAAAGAGCCTCAGCACGAAAAGTGATGAGCTTGAAACAGCACACAGCGACATTGACTTTTTTAAGGTCAGAATCATCAAGGCGCTTAATGAAGTTAATAAACTTTGTGAGGGCAACAATCTGTTTTTACCGCCTGAGATTGAACGCATACAGATTGAGCTTGCGGTCACAGATGTGATTGACATTAAAGAAACCTCCAAAGGCTTTATTTGCGTAGCGGTTGAGGAGTGCAACCGATGAATTTTACAGGCAAAGAAAAAGACCGTTGATTGCTTGCACTACAATCAACGGTCGGCAAATAACACAAGGCTATCTGCAATGTATAAATACAGTCCAACATTATTATATCAGATGACCTTGATGAAATCAAGGAGATTATAAAAATGAACAAGAAATCTAAATTACAAATGATACCCACTGACAAACTTCATCCACATCCGCAGAACCCTCGTAAGGTTATCGGCGATATTGATGAGCTTGCCGAAAGCATTAAGGCGAACGGCATTCTCCAAAACCTCACGGTGGTGCCGATGAATGACGATTGGACGGAGTTTACTGTAATTATCGGACACAGAAGATTAGCAGCGGCAAAGCAGGCAGGATTGACTGAACTGCCGTGTGCGGTCGTTGAAATGAGCGAAAAAGAACAGCTTTCAACAATGCTTACTGAAAATATGCAAAGGTCAGACTTGACTGTATACGAAGAGGCTAAGGGCTGTCAGCTATTGCTTGACCTCGGTGATACGGTCGCAGAGGTTGCAGAGAGAACGGGCTTTTCGGAAAGCAAAATCAGACGGAGAGTAAAGCTCTGTGAGCTTGACGAAGAAGCTTTCAAGGAAAGTCAGATCCGACAGCCTACGCTTGCAGACTATGACCGATTGAATCAGATTAAGGACATTGAAACGAGAAATAAACTGCTCGAATCAATCGGTACAAACAATTTTGACAATCTTTTGTATTCTGCTGTTAAGAAGCAGGAAACAGAGGAAGAGAAAGAAAAAATTGAAAAGCTCTGTCTTGAACATGGAATGACCAAAGCACAGAACCATGACGAAATTCCGAGCAACTACGAATATACGGGATTTTTTGCGCTCAAAGATTTGATCGGTAAAGACTTTGCGGACGGCAGGAAAAGATATTTTTATTTTGGTTACGGCTCAAACATCTACATTTACGCAGAAGCATTAGAAAAGCAGGAAAAGAACGATGCCGAAGAAGAAAAGCGAAAGCTTGAAGAACAGAGATGGGACGAACTTGTTGAGCAGGCGGAAGAAATAGATGAGCGCTGTGAGGCTCTCAGAAGAGGCTTTATGCTTGATACAAATTTCAATGACAGCGGTAAAAAGCAGGAGCTTGTGAAGTTTATTGTAGCCCAAGTGGCGGCAGGAGCCAGTAGAAATGTATACAGATTTAGCGAAGTGGTCGAGAATCAAGATACTGAAAACATAGACAGCTACATCAACGAACATTGGGACGATAACAGCGGTAGAATGCTTATGGCGACGGCATACGCTTTGTGCCAAAGAACTTATGAAAAATTAAGCTTTATTTATGTAGGATATAGCAGCAAAACGATCAGCCGAAAAAACAGCCCGGATTTAAACAAATTTTATGCTTTACTCTGCAAACTCGGCTATGTGATGAGCGACGAAGAGATACAGCTCCGTGACGGCACACATCCGATTTTTACAACGGGTGAAGTAAAATAAACTAAATATGTTAATCACGCTCTGCACAGCGAGATTATATATATCTCATTTTGACCTACTTTTCTGAATATTACCATTTTACAAATATCTCAGACAGGTGCAGCTGTCTGAGCTGATTTTAATATTTAAACGAGGAGAATAGTCATGAGAGAATATTTATTCAGGGGCAAGATGATAGCTAACGGTAAGTGGTCAGAGGGCAATTTGCTTGTGACTAAACAAGGTTGCTGCATAACACCAGATGCAACGGTGTTAGGTAGCTACGGTGCGGTCAACCCCGAAACGGTTGGTCAGTACACAGGAATGAAAGATAAGAATGGTAAGAGAATTTTTGAAGGAGATATCATTGATTTTTCTGACCGTTCTTATAGTGACGGCTACGGAGTTGTTCGGTACGATGCCGAAGGAACGGAGTTCGAGTTTGTGTATGACGATCACTATGAGGGATTAGGGCGCTGCTACTATCCCGAAGATGTTGAGGTTATCGGAAACATATACGATAACCCGAACTTAGTAAGAGGTGATTATTAAATGAATGAAAAAAATCCTAATCAACCCTAAAACAAATCAGGAGTACAGAGATGTACCGCCGACCGTGGCGGCGAAATATCTTGGTGTGGCTCTTAATTTTATTTACGAAGGACTTAAAAAGCAGACTTTGCCGATAGGCTCGGCAGTGCAAAGCGATTCAGGGCGTTGGAGCTACAACATACCAATTGACCGGCTAAAGACCTATGCAAGCGGTGCAGATATATCATTGCTCACCGTCCTGCTCAACAAATTGCTCGACAGCGGAAATACAATCAACGAAAGGACGGCGTAAAAATGATAAATTCGCCGTGCTACTTACCGACGGCGAAACCCTATAAGAACCGACCACATTACAGGGAAATAAAGGTAGGGGGGTGAGAAGAATGTTAGAAAATGCTGACAGAATTAAGGTTGTAAAAAGCCTTGTGAATTTTATTGAAAGAGTTACAAAAAAAGAACGACCTTCAAAGGCAGAAGTGGAAGTTCTGCCCGAGGTCGTAAGAGCTTTAAGAGAATTTATTAAAATTTAAGGTGATAAGAATGGGCGAAATTATCAAATTGCTATTTATAGCATTTGTCATAGTTGGTATAACAATAAGCATAATACTAGGCATTAAAAATATTGACAATAATTTCAGTAATTCCGATTACAGCAGCAGAGACAGCCGCAAATGCCGTCCAAAAAATAATATTGTTATACCAATGCTGCTTTTGTGTGGAATTAATATCGGTATCTTTATCGCATACAGTGTCATAGTTATTACGGAAATGTTTACATAAGAATTTGAGAATTTTTTTGGCGAGCGCTTTACAACTTGTATAAGTATCAGATAAGGAGACTATAACACAGATTTTATCAGGGGCAAATATAGCGGTAACATAATCATCTTGTAGATAAAAATTTAACGAAAAGCAATCAAATGCTTTTACATCAAGATTTTTAGGTACAACCTTTATATTAGCTGAAACTGTAGTATTATCGGAACAATAAACAGAGGTGCATTTGTAGGAAGTAAAAGGAATAAGGCTTATAAGAATATTATAAATTTCCGATAATGTCTGAGGAGTGAATCTATTATAAATATCTGATGACAACTGTGCGGTAGCTTTGTATTGAGCGTTCATTTGTTCACCTCCTTTAGATTATTGGCAAGAACTATTGTACTCTCTTTCTTGTTTAAGTCAAATAATCACAAAATTTTAATTTGTGAGTGTTGAACAAAAAAATACAAACTTTACTAATTCAAGAAAAATAATATCATTGAAAATTTAAAAATCTATAATAAACATAGTGCAATAAGGAGAAAATGAAAAAAATCAGGGAAACCGACAAGGGGAGTGAGAGAATGGATAATCGTAACATCACAAGTATTGCTGTTAATTACGATAACGGCGAAATAGAAACCTTTTCAAAGCAAGGGTGGTGTGTGATGAATGAATGACAAAACACTTGACGAACTCAATGATATGGCAAAAAGGTGGATTGACGGAGAGGTTAATCATCTGGAGGTTGTATCATTGAAATTGTTTGACCGTTTGTTGGTGCTGGAACTCGCCAACGCATACAGTATGTGCAAGGTTGGTTTGTTATCTGAGAAGTACACTGCCTCATATAAGCTGAAATTCTATCAAGAGTACCGAGAGCTGAAACTCAAGACGGAATTTCTGCTTGCCCAACAGGAACAGCAGATTGACTCTGTGAGAAATGCAAGTGTAACGCTTTCGGAAGTTTGCAAAGAGTACGGTAAAGATGAGGTTGACCTCGTTAAGCTGTGCGAATTACAAGCAAAGGCAATTGATGAACTGACACATGAGAATGTACATATAAAGCTGTGGAACTCGGTCAGAGCATACAAAAAGCCTACAGATTACGCAAGACGGCATATGAATAAGATTGTCGATGAGCTTATTGACAGGTTCGGCAGTAAAGTACCGTTTGAGCAGACGGTTATTTCATATCTCAACACTTGCCTTAAAGACAACCGCAGAGAGATGTGGGAGCAGCTGACAGGCGATGACTATCATACGAAGGCAAGACAGCAGCTGCCGGTTAAGGACGGCAATGCGAAAGGTGAGCTTGAATCAATGAAGAAACATTACGGTGTGAGAGCTGGATGCTGAATTTAAGGTAAGGCAATATTCTTGCCGTGTGCAAAATCTTAAAGAAAATTCAAATTAAGTTAATCCTATATTCAAAAAGTAATCAAAGTGACGACTTCCGCTTTGATTAAGCCGTTAAAAAAGAATGCACCAAAAATTAAACACAATTGCAGCGGCAAGGTTGCACAAAGCAGTAGTTCGGTGGTCAGACGGACTACTGCATATTTATATCATCTGACTTTTTAATGCGAAAATAGAACAATAGACAGTCACGAATAAAAGGGTTGAAATACCCTTTAACTATCCTGCTCAAGGAATTAATTAAGTGACCGTTTTAGTTTTAACATATATAATAGGAAGTTTAATATGTTTACATACAAAGCTGAAATCAAGTCGGGGCCTCTGCTCGAGGTGAAATACTATAAATCTTTCAGAAAGAGAAACAAGAAAAATCTTGCTCGACAAATCAATCAATCCCGAACAAACGAAAAGCAAGCCAAAGCAAACCGTATCAGAGGAGAACAACACACACAGAGGCTTATCCTCTGCAACTTCTCTGAGGGCGACTGGTTCGCAAGGTTCTCCGCTCCGTTTGGCGAGTTTACCGAAGATGAGTTTGAAAAAGTTGTGTCGAATTTTTTTAAGCGAGTGAAACGCAGGACAGATAAGAAACAAATCAAGTTTAAATACATCGGATACTGCGAGTGTGGCAAGCTCGGAAAAAATTGGCATTTGCATATAGTGATTGAAGATTGCGTTCGTGAAATCTTAACGGAGTGTTGGTCGTGGAAAAACGGAATAAATTTCACTCCGCTCTACCAAGACGGAAACTATGCCAACCTTGCAAAATACATACGAAAAGATGTCAATGGTAAGAAGCGCTTGAAAACATCTCGCAATCTCAATAAGCCTGAGGTCAAAGTTGTTGAAGGGAAAAAACGAGAATACAGAAAACTTGAACGAGGTGAGGCTTTGCCTTGTCCCGAAGGATATTATTTTTACAAAGACGAAATGTGGATAAATGACTTCACGGGTGCGTCTTTTCATTTTACTTACTTGGCCAATAGCCATAAACACAAGAAAATCGGAGGTGCAAGGATATGAGAGATACAACAAGAGATTATACAATTGCACAGTTTAGAATTTATGCCGCTCTCGGCTGTCCGAGTAAAGCACAAATCATATCTGACAAAACAATGCGCCAAGCACTACGGCTTGACCTGCTTGCTGTGGCAGACACACTTAATGCCTTGACCAATAGCGGTAAAGACTACATCTGTCAGGCTGTCAGCGCTGTTTACTTTGTTGCACCAACAAAACCGTTGCACAAAGGTGAAATAAATTTGAGAGTGACCAAGTTTGCTGTCAATAACTATACAGACGAACGCACAGCGTTTCGCTGGCTCAAAGAGGCACGATTGCTCTGCGCTGATTACCGAGGCTTAAATATTGGCACCGACAAAGATGTCAGTAGAGAAAGCAGTTGAGGGTTTATACTTAGAGTATGAAAGACTATGCAAAATCTTTTTACTTATCGCAATCTTGGAGAGCTTGCAGAGATGCTTATTTCCGTAAGCAAAACGGAGTGTGTGAGCGTTGCGGTAATGCAGGCGACATAGTTCACCACAAATGTTACATCAATCCTGACAACATCAACAATCCAAAGATAACTCTGAACTTCGACAATCTCGAATTGCTCTGTCAGGATTGCCACAACAAAGAACATATGTCAAATCGAAAAGAAAAAAAGAAAAATAAAATAAATAATACTCGCTACTCTGTCGATGACGAAGGAAACATACTACCCCCCCACCTCAAAAAATAAAATACCCCCCTGGGAACCGAAGGGAGGCTCCTTAATTTTTCCTCTCTCGTGTGTGCGTGCGTGAAGGGGGGTGAAAGGAGTGATTTGATTTGGTGGAAAATGAAAAAACATCTGAGCTTTTAATTTCAGATAAAGCAGTTAAACAGGAAATGAACAGACTTAAAAAGATTTTTAAAAAGCATTATCGAGAAATTGACGAAAACGGAAAATCTCATAACAGCGACAAAGGAGAATTGATTGAAAGGCTGATTTCCGAGGCGGCTTTCATTCGTTGCGTACTCTTAGAAGCCCAGAGGCTCATCAAATCACAAGGCCTTGAAACCACAACGGTGAATGCCTCGCAGAAATTCCGCAAGGCGATTCCTGCCGTTACAATTTATTCTGACTATATGCGAACTTACACCTCTGTAATCAACACTTTGATTTCCTATATCCCCGAAAAATCAGAGAGAAAGCAGTCAAGACTTGAGGCGTTAATGCTTGGCAGTTAATTATATTCAAGAATATTACAATCGCATTTGTAGCGGAAAAATCGTAGCAGGAAAATGGATTAAAAAAGTTTACGCAATGGTTCTTGAAGGCATTGAAAAAGGCTTATGGTTTTACGATGAATCAAAAGCTGATAAGGCTGTAAAATTTATCGAGAATTTTGTGCATCACAGCAAAGGCCGACACGATTTGTTGCACCTTGAGTTGTGGCAGAAAGCTATTGTAAGTTGTCTTTTTGGCATAGTCGATAATCTTAACAACAGGCAGTTTCATGAAACTTTGATCGTAGTAGCTCGCAAGAACGGTAAGACATTATTTGCAGCGGCAATTGCTGAATATATGGCATATGCTGACCGTGAATACGGAGCCGAAATTTACTGTCTTGCCCCAAAATTGGCGCAAGCAGACCTTGTATATAATGCTTTTTATCAATCGGTTAAACTTGATGAAGAATTATCATCAGAAGAAATGACGAAAAAAAGAAAGAACGATATCTATGTCATTCCGATGAACACGACGATTTCAAAAGTCGCATTCAACTGCAAAAAAGCTGACGGATTCAATCCACATCTTACAGTTTGTGATGAACTTGCCGCTTGGCCGGGACAAGCAGGTTTGAAACAGTATGAGGTAATGAAATCAGCTCTCGGCTCACGAAAACAACCGCTTATTTTATCAATAACTACAGCCGGATACATCAACGACGGAATTTATGATGAACTGTTCAAGCGCTCTACAAGATTTCTCAAAGGAAAACTTGGAGTAGGTGAAATGAGATTACTCCCATTTTTGTATGTGATTGACGATATACAAAAATGGGATGACATCAACGAACTGAAAAAATCAAATCCCAATCTTGGAATATCGGTTTCAGAGAGTTATTACCTCGAAGAAATTGTTGTGGCAAAAAATTCAACCTCGAAAAAGGCTGAGTTTATGTGCAAATATTGTAATATCCTGCAAAACAGCTCTATTGCTTGGCTTGCATATGAAGATGTTGCACTTGCAGGCGGTGAACCTCTTAAGTTAGAAGATTTTCGTAAATGCTATGCTATTGCCGGTGTTGATTTGTCGAGAACAACTGACCTCACAGCGGCGACTGTTGTAATCTGCAAGAGTGGTCACTTCTACATTTTTACACAATTCTTTATGCCCGAGGACAGCTTCAAAAAAGCTTGTGAAAATGAGCCTGAAACGAAGTACGAAGTGCATAGAGCAAAAGGAAGAATTGTCATTAGTGGCCAGCATTTTGTTGATTATCACGATGTGTTTAATTGGTTTGTAATGCTTCGCAAAGAATACAAAATAATGCCGTTAATGATTGGCTACGATAGATACTCAGCGCAGTATTTAATTCAGGACTTGGACGCATCAGGTTTCAAGGTTGATGATGTCTTTCAAGGTACAAACCTTTCGCCAATTATGGATGAATTCGAGGGCTTGTTAAAAGAAGGCAAAATACATTTTGGCGACAATGAATTGCTAAAAAAACAGTTTCTTGATGTCGCTGTGAAGATTAACGATTCAGATGAACGAAAGAAACCGGTAAAAATTGAGAGCAGATTGCACATAGACGGGCCTGTTAGTGTTTTTGATGCTTTTACGGTAAGAAGTAAGCATTATAAAACGCTTGGCAAAATGTTAGAAAACAGAAAGGCGGGATAACTTGGGGATTTTTCAAAAACTTTTTAAACGCTCGGCTAAAGCATTCCTGAATTTTTCCCACAGTGAAAGCGGAAATAATTATAACAGCCGTAGCGAGATTATCAACAGCATTGCCGATAGAATTGCGACACAAGTATCGAAACTGCAACCGCAGGTTATAAGAAATTCCGCAAACGGAACAGTAATCAAGAATGACAGTCTTGCTCGTTTGCTGTCAACCCGACCTTGTAAAGAGCTGAATACTACAGATTGGCTTTATAAGATAGCCTATCAATCGGTTATAAGCGGTGACGGTTTTGCTATTATTTGCTATAACGATGATTTCTCGGAAATTGAGGCTATTCGTCCTGTAATCTGTACAAATTATCGCATTTTTGAAGATGAAGGTATATTATTTTTTCGGTTTATCTGGTCGTATGACAGCAAGGAATATACAGTTCCCTATGATTGCGTTATTCACTTGAAAGACCGTCCGGGTAAAAAACGATTCCTCGGAAGTGATCCTGATGATGATTTAGCTACATCGGTGGAAATGCTCGACACCACATATGACGGTATTAAGAACATTGTGAAAAATTCCGCTCATCTCAGAGGTTACTTGAAATTCAACAACTTCATTGATGAAGAAGATTTGAAGAACAAAATCAAAGAATGGAAAGAAGCTTATATGACCGCCGAGAATGAAGGTGGCATTGCAGGTCTTGGCTCGGAATTTGAATTCAAGGAATTAAATCAAACTCCAAAAAGTATTCCAACCACACAGCTTTCATTTTTCAAGACTAACATTTATGACTATTTCGGAGTATCTGAAAAAATCATTAAAGGCGAATATTCCGAAACTGAGTGGAATAACTTTTACGAATCGAAAATTGAACCCATAGCGATGAAGCTGTCACTTGAATTTACCTATAAGATATTCTCGGAGCGCGAAAGAGGGTTCGGAAATAAAATTGTTTTCGTTGCTAACAAATTACAGTATGCTACTACACAAACTAAGATGACCGTTATGCAAGCGTTGTTTGACCGTGGTTTTATTACTATCAATCAAGGTCTTGAAATGATGGATATGCCGAGCCTCGGCGAAGAAGGAGATATCAGAATGGTAAGCCTTAACTATGTTAAGACTGATGACCAGTCGTTATATCAGACAGGAAAGGAGAACAATGATGCCTCAGATTAAAAATAATATCAATGAAATTTTTCGTATCCGAAATGAAACTGAAACATCAGCGGATTTGTATTTTTACGGTGACATTGTGAGTGACCGTTGGAGCGCTTGGGGTGATGAGGACCAGTACCCGGAAGCCATTCAGCAGTTGCTCAAAGGTCAGGAAGGCAAAAACCTGAATATCTACATCAATTCAGGCGGTGGTGATGTTTTTGCCGGCATGGCAATCTATAACATCATTAAAAGACACACAGGCTTTAAAACCGTTTATGTTGACGGTCTTGCTGCATCCATTGCATCAGTTATTGCAATGGCAGGTGATAAATTGGTAATACCTAAAAATGCGTTTCTGATGATACATAAACCGTGGTCTTTTGTTATCGGTAATGCAAACGATATGTTGAAAGAAATTGAATTGCTTAATGCCATTGAGCAGAGCATTGTCAATATTTACGCAGAACATCTTGCTGATAATGTTGACACCGAAACAATCGCAAAAATGGTTGATGCAGAAACTTGGCTCACCGGTGAACAGGCGGCTGAATATTTCAGCGTAGATGTTGCAGCGGAAAAACAGATTGCTGCTTGCACGAATGCTCGATTTAAAAATCAGCCCAAAAATCTTGTAGTCGTGACTACTGAAAGAGAGAAAAATCTTTCGGCAAAGTCATCAAAAATAAAATCGCTGTGTATCAGCGGAATTTTGAAGGGAGAATGATTAGTAATGACTATCAAAGAACTTAAAAACAGACTTAAAGAAATTGCTGTTGAGGCAAAGGCCGCTGAAACAAGCGGTGATGACGCAAAGCTCGACAAATTGATCGAAGAAGCTAACACAATCAATGATAAAATTGAGCGTGCACAGAAGCTTGCTGAAATCACCAAAAATGCTACAGCGGCAGAGGAAAATGAAGGTGAACAGCAGGAACCTACACCTGAAAACCTCGCAGAAAAAAGGGGCAAAAAGCTCAAGAACGGCGAAACAGTAAGAATGAACAAGACGATTGTAACGCCAAAAGCGGCAATCAGTACAACAACAATTGCTATGCCACATCACACAGCGGAAGATGTCAGAGATACATTCAATGATGTTTCAAGCCTTATCGATGCGGTTAAGATTGTTCCTCTCGACGGTGGCGAAAGCTATCAGAGAGGTTTTGTAAAGTCATATGGTGAAGGCGACTACACAACAGAAGGTTCAGACGCGGCAACAGCAGAACCGACGTTCGATTATGTTGATATCAATAAAACCTACATTACTGCATATGCGGAAGAGCCTAACGCAATTCGCAAACTTGCCCCGGCGGCTTATGATGCCGTAATCAGCAATTCTACATCAAGAGCCGTAAGAAAGAAGCTCTCAAAGCAGATTCTTGTAGGCTCAGGTGAAACCGGTTCACTTGTCGGTATTTTCAATGCACCTACAAAGGTAATTGATCCTACCACGGATATGGAGGTAACCGCAATCACAGGAACCACCCTTGACGACATCATTTACTCATACGGTGGCGAAGAAGATGTTGAAGGTTTTTGCGGTCTTATTCTCAACAAAGCCGACCTCAAGGCTTTTGCAAAGCTCCGTACAGATGACGGCAAGAAGGTTTACGATATTCAGAACAACGGTAATTCCGGTACAATTGACGGTGTTCCGTTCATCATCAACTCAGCTTGTAAAGCTGTTTCGGCAACCGGAACAACCAAGGGCGAGTATTGTATGGCGTACGGTCCGTTCTTTAACTATGAACTTGCTGTTTTTTCTGACATGGATGTGTCAATCTCAACTGAGTACAAATTTAAATCAGGACAGATTGCACACAAGGCTGAAATGTATGTGGGCGGTAATACGGCATCATACAACGGCTTTGTTCGTGTGAAGAAAGGCTGATGATTAAATGTCATCAACAGACGATTTATTGACAATGGCTAAACTCAGAGTTCGCAAAATTAGTTCGGATGCCCTCGATGAGGACATCCGACAGCACATTGACTTTGTTTTAGCCGACTTAGAACGCATAGGAGTGCATCCAAGCTGGCTCAAAAAACCTGACGCACTTATAAAAGAGGCGGTACTTGTTTACTGTAAGGCGAATTACGCAAAAACAGTTGATGATAAACTGACAAACAGTTATAACATCATCTTGTCGAAAATCAAAGGCAGACTGAAATATAACAAAGTGAGGGCAAACGATGAATAGTGAATGCATTGTTACCTTGGTTTCACTGAAATCGTGCGGAACGAACTATATTGGTGAACTTATTACCAAGGAAGTAAAAAGGCAGGTTTTCGCTGTTAAAAAGTCTGTGAATCAATCAGAATTTTTTCAGGCTGCAGCGGCAGGATTTAAACCCGACATTGTGCTTGACATAAGCGAGTTTGAGTACAACGGAGAAAACTTCTGCATTCTTGCAGGTCAGCGGTACAAAATTTACCGCACTTTTTCGGCGAAAGATACAGAACGAATGGAACTGTATTTAACGGCAGTAGTAGGTGAAACAAATGTCACTCCCTAAAGCAGTTAAGATCACAAAAGACGGTGTTGAGATAATCAGCAATGTTGACCGTATTCAATATACGCTTAAAGAGCTTGAACGAGCCGCTCTGCGTGATGTCGGGAAACTGGTATGTAAACGGACAAGGCAGAAAATAAAACGCAGGAGCAGAAAAAACAGCATACACAAGTACATTCAATATTGGGTGCGTAGCAAGCAGGATGTCCCCGATTTGCAGGTAGGTTTCAAACCAAACGGATTTTATGGTCTGTATCAAGAATTAGGAACAGATATTTCTGATAAGAGAAAAGGAAAAATCAAAAAAATTGGAGCATTGAGCAACGCAACCCAAGAAAACATCAAAGATATTATAAAGATTGAACAGCAATACCTCAGTGCCGTAGGCACGGAAGAGGCAGAACGCAAACTGAACGAGGGGGAATACAGCGGTGAATAGCATTAAGAATTTTTTGAGTGCGGTTTTATCGCAGTATGCCCCCTCGTTTTTTATGATTGGTGACGGGTTTCCGAGGCTTGTCTATGAGATTAAACAGCTTTACACCGATGAGCCGTACAAGAAATATCTTGTTACTTTAAATTTGTATGACAGGTTTACAACTGAGAAAATCGACAATATTGTGGATGAAATCTATTCGGATGTTGCGAGGGCAACCTATACACAAGGTGAACGGCATTACAAATTCTACAATAACAGCGACAGGCAGTATGTCGCTGAATCCGATAAAACAATAAACAGAATAATGACAACCCTTGAATTGAGGGTTTACGAAAGAGAGGATGATTAAAATGGCAACAGTTAAGCCACGAAAGATTAAGCCATATAGCGGCTATTCGGCGAAAACCGCCGACAGAATGCTTCTTGATGCAGGTGCGTTTTTTGTAAATTACGATCCTGCTACGGACACATACGCAAGTGCAAAAAAGGCAGGCAAGTGCCTTGGTGTAACAATCAAAGGCGGTGAATTTTCAGCCAAGCCGACACTCAGACGACTTGAATTTGACGGTGTAAAAACACGAACTAAAGGCGATACAGTAGTTGACGGTTGGGAGGTTTATCTGAAAGCAACCCTTGCCGAAATGACTACTCAGAACTTCATTTACGGTCTTGGAATTGCCGACAAAGGTACAGACGAAAAGGTCGCAGGCTACGATGTAATCACAGGTAGAGATGTTATTCTTGACAGTGACTACATTCAGAACATCACTTGGGTAGGCTGTCTCCTCGGAGAGGATAAGCCGTGCATTATTCAGGTGTTCAACGGCTTTAACGAAAACGGTCTCACGCTCGCAATCGCTGACAAAGACAATGGTAAGGTAGAGGCTCAGTTCTACGGTAATCTTTCGCCTGAGGTTTATGATTCAGAGGACGAAATTAAACCGCCATTTAAAATTTTTAGACCGACAGAAACAACGGAAGCAACGGAGGTATAATTATGAGAAAATTAAGCATTAAAGACGCATTTACTCTTGCCCGCATTATCAAAAAAGCAGACATCAAAAAGGAAATTGCAGACTTTGCAAATCGTATCGCTGTCAAAAATAACAGCAAAGATGAAACGGTCAACACCGAAGCGGTCGGTCTTGAATTTGTGATTACTTTGTTAACTTCTTTGTCAAGCAAAGAAACAGAACAGGAATTTTATTCATTACTTGCTGACATCAGAGGCGACATTACTGCTGATGATGTAAGTAAATTAAGTATCCCCGAAGTCCTTGAGAATGTAAAGGCAATCATCAGGGAGAACGATATTAAGAGTTTTTTTACCTCGCTCTCAGCCTTGAAGTAAGAACATATGGAATGCTCGTGCAGTATTGTTGCGGAAATACTGCCATACTACAAAAGCTGTCTTTTTCAGAGGCTAATGAGATTATTCAAAATGCGATTAATGACCGTGAGGACGAAATGCTCTACAAAGCATATATGCTCACGATGACAGGCAGATTTACAGGTGTGTCATATGTTGATTTTGTAAACAAGGTTAAAGATCAAATGCAGACAGGTGCGGAAGAAACCGTAAATGTCGAAACTGTCGAAAGCAAGATCGCAGATTATCTTGATAACTACAAATGGGAGGAGGTGTAGCTAATGGCTGTTGAAATATTTAAGTTATTCGGCTCGATTTTTGTTAATAACGATGAGGCAAATAAATCAATCGACGAAACCGAGAAAAAAGGTAAAGGTGTTGCCGCAACCTTAGGTAACGGTATCAAAACCGCAGGCAAATGGGGAGCGGCAATGGTCGGAGGTGCGGCGGCAGGTGTCGGAGCATTGTCCTCTGTCGCAGAGAGCACCCGAGAATACCGAACAGAAATGGGAAAACTTGACACAGCTTTCACCACAAACAAATTTTCGGCGGCAGACGCAAAGCAAACATATTCCGACCTCTATGCCGTAGTAGGCGATAGCGGACAAGCAACAGAAGCCGCAAACCACCTTTCTTTGCTATGTAATTCCACCAAAGACTTGCAATCTTGGACGGAAATCTGCACAGGTGTTTACGGCCAGTTTGGCGATTCACTCCCAATTGAAGGCTTAACCGAGGCGGCAAACGAAACAGCGAAAGTCGGGACTGTAACAGGTTCGCTTGCCGATGCGCTTAACTGGATGGGCGTGTCAGAAGATGAGTTCAACGAAAAACTTGCAAAATGCTCTTCGGAGCAAGAACGACAGCAGTTAATCACATCCACGCTCACATCGCTATATTCTGATGCGTCGGCTCAATACAAGGAAACAAATGGCGATGTAATGGAATCTAACAGAGCTCATCAGCAGTTGTCTGATACAATGGCGCAAATCGGTGCTGTCGCTGAACCCGTGCTTAATTCGCTTATCGCTTTAGGCGGTAAGCTGCTTGAGCAGTTATCACCGATTATTGAAGGTGTGGCTGATAGCCTTGCACCTGCGCTCATTAACATCTGCGAAGAGGTCGCCCCGATAATTGTGTCAATGCTTGAACAGATTATGCCATTAATTGAGGAACTACTGCCGTTTATAGCTCAGCTTATAGAGCGGTTAGCCCCTCTCATCATACAGATTGTTGAACAATTGTTTCCGCCTTTACTGCAAATTATACAGGACTTATTACCGTATTTTATGCAGATAATTCAGGCTATAATGCCACTGTTTAGCACGCTTGTAGAGCTCCTGATGCCCGTAATTGAGATGTTTATTCAGTTGGCGAGTGTTCTGCTCAACGGTTTATTGGCGGCACTTACTCCGATTATAGAGGATTTAGCTACATTTTTGAATGATTTGCTTACACCTCTTATCCCGATTATCAGTGAGTTGTGCGATACAATTGTCGGCATTTTACAGCCTGTCTTTGAGCAGCTATCGCCTGTCATCTCACTGGTTTTTGACGCTCTTCGACCGGTTCTTGACCTACTCGGTGAAATGCTTGAAACACTTATCCCTGCGCTTGTTCCGGTGATTGAATGGTTGGCGCAAATCTTTTCGGAGGTTTTAGGCGGTGCAATTAAAGGAGTCAAAAAAATTCTTGAACCGCTTTCGGGGATTTTTAATGGAATTGTAGATTTCGTAAAAGGTGTGTTTTCGGGAAACTGGGAACAAGCGTGGAACGGTGTTGTTAACATCTTCAAAAACGTATTTAACCTTTTACCTACATTCGTTGAGAATGTAATCAACGGCATTATTTGGATTATTAACAAGCTCTTGGAAGGCGTAAACTGGGCAACATCAATGATTGGCTGGGAAATAGATCCGATTCCGGAAGTAACCTTACCTCGTTTCCGTGCCGGTATTGATTGTGTTCCACACGATAAGTTTGTCGCATATCTTGATGCCGGCGAGGCAGTTCTCACAGCCCAAGAGGCTGAAAAATACCGTCAGTCAAAGCGTGAAGGCAGAGGCTCAGTTTTTGAAAACGATTCCACTAATATCATTAACAACATCAGTATCAATATTCCCTCTGTTGCAATTAATAACGACATGGATATTGACAGCCTTGTCGAAGATATGAGCAATCGGTTAGCTGATGAAGTCACAAGGAGGCAGAAAGCGTATGCATAACTTTTATTTCGGAGGTAAATGGCTATCGTATTTCGGTGGCCGTATCACAAAAGCGCCACAGCACGAAATCCCCGTCAGAGATGTTTCAACGGTTGAAATCCCGTGCAGAGACGGTGATGTTTTGCTTGATAACGGGCGGTGGCAGAATGTTGAATTTGAGCGCGAAATCTGCTTTTTGCCGTATTTATCCGAACTGTCAGCAAAGCACCTTGCGAGGGCTGTTATCGAATGGCTAACTTTGAATCGTGGCTACCAAAAGTACAAGGATACTTATAACCCCGGATATTTCACCGAGGCTTACATATCAAATACTAACGATATTGTTCGTGAACTCCCAACATTACTTACAACAAAAATCAAATTCAACCGCAAGCCGTGGTGGTATTCAGAGCTTGGACAGCGGAATATTGATTTTGAAGTTAATAAATCGGTTTCCTTGCACAATCCCGAACATTATGAATCCTTACCTACTATCATCATAACTAACACGAATGCGAGCGGCGGCACTACGGCAGTTGCTAAAATTAACATAAACGGTGAATCATTTGATTTGAAGTGCACAGGTGGTTATGACTACGCAATACTTGACGGTGAAACCATGCAGTATATAGCCCACAAATCTGACGGTACAACTAATTTTGTTGACGACACTATACCTCCTAAATTTAAGGTTGGAGACAATCAAATTGTAGTAACGGCATATAAGAACGCGCTTCTGTCGATAAAACCAAATTGGAGGCGATTGTAAAAGTGTTCCCTTTGTTGTATAAATCGGATTTTAAAACAATCGGCCCAAGTAGATTTAACCTGCTCGGACGGATTACAGAAATAATCAGCGGTAAAGTTACAGAGGAACGAAACGGTGATTATTTGCTTGAAATGGAGTTATCGACAACGGACAGATGTGCCGATTTGCTCGACACGCAGTATTTCATTAAGGCAAAACCGAACCCAACCGATGAACCGCAGTTTTTTGAGATTTACGATTTGCAGTACAAAGACAAAAAATCAATTACGGTTAAAGCAAAGCACATCAAGCATAATTTGTATAACAACTTTTTGGTCGAAACTTCCAACCAAACTGATGTTGTGCATACTCCAAAGGAATGGTGGGATATACTTTGCACAGGTCGTGATTTTGAGGGTGATTCGCTGTTCCCGCAGGCAACCTTGTGGGAGCACTATTTCAAATTTGCATCAAATATTACCACAAAATCATCTATGACGCTTGGCTTTTGTACGCCTTGTACTCTCGGTGATTTTATGGGCGGGGCTGACGGGTCACTTGTTGATGTTTTCGGCGGTGAATATAAATACAACAATTTTAATGTATCGTTGTTAAAAAAACGTGGGGCGGTTACAGACTGCCATTTGCGCTGGGGCAGTAATATCAGCAGTCTTACGCAAACGCTTAATTCAGATGACATCTGTTCCCACGTTGCAGCTTATGCCACTTGCCACGACACATACAACGACAAGAACGTCATTCTCTGCTCTCAACCGCAAGAACTCAAAACCCATAAATCTAAGCTCATTAAAGTGAAAACGGTTGATGTGTCGGACGGCGGTTCGGTCTACATCGGCGATGAAACAGGTTACTGGGATTTCAACGCTCACACAGGCGAGAACAAGGAATTTTTAATTCAAAAGCTAAATATTCAAGCACAGGTTTTAAGAGGAAAGCTTGTAAGCACAAACGGAGCGCCTACGATTAATGTAAAGGTTGACTATCCGCCTACACTCACCGAAATGCTTGGACTGCATTTATGCGACACGGTGTATGTTGATACTGAAAACGATAGCTTGCAAGCAAAAATAATTAAAACAGACTATGATTTCGTGCTTGAACGTTGGAACAGTCTCGAACTTGGCACGCCAAAATCAAAGTTATCAGATTATATAGTAAAATAATGAGGTGAAAACATTGAATATCAACCACACAAAAATGACATTAGAAATTAATAGTTGCAAAAACTACGAAATCTTAGAAGTCAGACAGGGCGACAAAGGCTCACGCATTATTGATTTTGCGTTCACCGTCAACGGTGAAACTGTTGACCTTGCCTCTACGATGTCAGCGAAAGTCAATGCTACGGTTGACGATGTAATCGTTGCGGACAGCGTAGCCGCTGTCGTTGACACTAAAAATAATGTGGTGACAGTTACGCTTACGGACACAATGCTTGCATTATCAGGCATTTGTAAAATGGACATTGTGCTTATGGAAGGCGACGAAATCATAACTGCTGAAACCGTTTGTTTGCGTGTGGGCAAAAGCGTAATCAATGACGATAGCAAAGCCTTCCCGGGTGCAAGCTCTATTGTGGAAATCACAAAAGAAGTCGAAAATGCAAGAGGCAGTTCTAATTCGCTTGGAGCAAGGCTTGATAAAACAGACAAGAGTATTGCCCGAAAGCTCGATTCAATGCCGTTTGACAGCGAGCCAAAGAATAACAGCCCGTGTTACCTCACAAGCGGAGCAGTTTACAACGCTCTGCTTGTGAAAGCAGATAAAACCACCTTGGCGACTAAATACGATTCGTCAAATATCGAACTTGGTACAGCTACTCTTACTCCGTACTCAACTTTGATTGATAAAATAAAATCTGCAACTTGCCTTTATGAAAAAATTGGCGATATCGTTATTGTAAATGTCGCCGTCATTATGAACGCAACATCTTTAGGCGGAACATCTGCAATATCCTTGCTCAATATGCCGTTTTCAAACAAATCGGATGTGATTGTTCATGATATCGGCATAAGCAAAAACGGCGGAATGTTCAGAGGAAGTGTAACCAAATCGGCTTGGTTGCAGTTTACTCCGCTCAATAAACAGGCTTATAATTTCGTCGCTGATGAGCAGGTAAACTTTTCTTTGATTTACAAAATATAAAAATAACGGAGGTATGAAAAATGGAACTTAAAGAAAAAATCACACTCGATATGCTCACAAAGGACAGCGTGTCGGTACTCAGACAGCAGTTTTTGACCTTTAACGGTGAAGAAATGCAGGTAGGCGGAAACATCCGCAACGCATACATGAACAGCAAATCGGGCAGAGAACAGCTCAAAACGGTGCTGTCTGATGAATACTATAACGCTGTCATGGCAGTTTGGGGCGACAATCCAACCGTTGACGAGCTGACAGAAAGCGAGGTGTAAACAATGAAGATTGATATTGTACAGCTTGCCGAAATCATATCTGCGTTAGCTTTAATTGGCGGTGTTGTATTTGGTGTTTTTAAATTTATCGAAAACAACAAAAAGCAGAACGCTGAAATCAAAAAAATCAAAGGCGAGCAGACCTTGACAATGTATGCACTCCGTGCGTGTCTTGATGGTCTGAAACAGCAGGGTTGCAACGGCAGAGTTACCGAGGCTATCAATAAGATTGATAAGTACCTCAACCAGTCGGCACATTCGGCGGAAGATTTAAATTGAAAGGATGATAATAATGAAAATGACAAACAAAATCTATGATGTACTTAAATACATTGCTCTTATCGTACTGCCTGCAATCGGTACACTTTACTTTGCCGTAGCAGGCATTTGGGGCTTGCCATACGGCGAACAGATTGTAGGCACTATCACAGCCGTTGACACCTTCTTAGGCGCTCTGCTCGGCTTGTCAGCTTATAAATATAACAAAACAGAATAACAAAACAGACGAAAGCGAGGAATAATTATGGCAAAGAAAATCTATCTCAGTCCGTCGAATCAGAACAGAAACACCTATGCGACGGGCGGCACAAATGAAATGGCTCAGTGCGACAAAATCGCCGCCGCAACAGCCAAAGCTCTCAAGCGTTGCGGTTTTGAGGTTATGGTCGCAAAGTCGGGAACGCTTATGCAGACACGCTGTCCCGAATCGGACAAGTTCGGTGCAGACATTCATATGCCGATTCACACCAACGCTTTTAACGGCAAATACACAGGCGGTACAAGAGTTTTCTGCCTGAACTCAAACGGCAGAAAGGCTGCCGAATCGGTGAAAAACGCCCTCGGAGCAATCTCGCCCGGCAAAGATGATTCGGTCAGCTACAAAACCGACCTTTACGAAATCAATGTGCCGAGGGCATTGACCGTGTATGTTGAGTGTGAATTTCACGACACCGTGACAGGCTCAAACTGGATCAGGAACAACACAAACGCAATTGCTGAGGCAATCTGCAAGGGTATGTGTAAATACTTCGGCTATAAGTACAAGACGGCAAGCTCATCAAGCACAACAAAGCCTGCACAGACTGCAAAGCCGACAACATCAAAAGCGTTTAAGCCGTACATTGTCAGGATTACCGCAAATGACGGTGTGAACATCCGCAAAGGTGCAGGCACGAACTATCCCGTGTGCGGCTCAATTGCAAAAGGCGGAGCGTACACGATCGTAGCCGAAAAATCAGGCACAGGCGCAAAAAAGTGGGGCAAACTCAAAAGCGGTGCCGGCTGGATTGCCCTCGACTACACAGCGAAAATTAAGTAAAACATAAAATCCAAACACATAATTGCAAAAAAATCCCCCTCATCCGCCGTAAAAAGCGAGTGAGGGGAGTTTTGTCATTTGCGGATATTTTTAAGCTCTTTCAGTATAAGCCGTTCAAAGTAAGGCTTAGGGTAGTTTGGATTGTTGTCGCTTTCCCAATTTTCCCAAGTACGGTAAGGTACTTCCATAATCTTTGCAACATCTGCTCTGCTAAGACCTGTTGCAATTCTTGCTTCTTTGATTTTATTCATTGTGATTTCTCCTGAACATTACAAATTCGTGAATAGTTTGTGCAAGTACAATAACTGCATTTATGCCCAAGGCTATGCGAGCAACAACAAAAAAATTACTTGCAACGCATACGATAAATAAACAAATAAGGCTGAACAGCCAAAAATTATTTTTCTTCATATTGCATTATTCCTTTCATATTGATATAATAATATTATCCCCATAAGGGGGAGGGGCTTAAAGCCCCTCTTGATGTTACCACCATCTAATGGCTGTTATCAGAGCAGATAGGGCAAGTATCGCTTTGATTATCAACTCAACCATTTTGATGGTGGATTTTTTTATCGGCTTTTTTATTTCATCACCCCCTTTCATTGTTTATATTATACACCTAATAGGTGTATTTGTCAAGCGCTTTTGCAGAAAAATTATAAAAATTTTATAAAATAGTTCACAAAATTAAAGGTGAGGTGAATATCACAACTTTTTTCTGCCTTGCATTTGCAATGCATTTTTAGCTGATTTTCGTGTATTTCAGTGTATTTTAACACACAAAGGATATAAAAATAACCGCACTAAAAAGCTTGAAAATAGCTTTCTAATGCGGTTTTTCTTTGGTGCGCCAACAGGGACTCGAACCCCGGACCGACCGGTTATGAGCCGGTAGCTCTAACCAACTGAGCTATTGGCGCGTATTCTGTTTTTATTTGACAAATAGTTTATGCAATGTCAAATATCGTAATCAGCTTACGCAAAAAATATTATATCAAACTTTCCTTTGATTGTCAATGATTTTTCTGCCGTAATATTCATTGTGGTTTTGCACAGTAAATTTAAATAAACTTACTTTTCACTTGTTCAAATCAACTGCTTGTGTTATAATTGCCTTATACGGACGGTGAAGATACACTTGACCGAAAAATAATTTGGAGGTTTTTAATATGGCAGAAATAAAAGCGTTCAGAGGAATGCGTTACAACACGGAAAAAGCAGGTGAAATTTCTCAGCTTTGCTGTCCGCCTTATGACATCATAAGTGAGGAACAAAGACTCGGTTATATCAGCGAAAACGAGTATAATATCATTCGGCTTGAGCTTCCGAAAGAGGGCGAAAACCCGTATCAGACAGCAAGAGAAATTCTTGATATGTGGCGGAACAGGGGCGTTCTTGTGAGTGAGGACAAGCCTGCGATCTATGTTTATGAGGAAGAATTCACGGCTTACGGCGAACGCAAGAGCATCAAGGGTATCATCGCCCGTGTTCATCTTGAAGAGTTTGAAAAAGGAATCATTCTTCCGCACGAGTTCACTCTTTCAAAGGCTAAAGAGGACAGACTTAATCTTATGAAGGCAACAAACTGCAATTTCAGTCAGATTTATGCCCTTTATATGGACAGCGAGCATACAACCCTCGCAACAATTGATAATGAATCTAAGGACACACCAAAGCTTGAATTTACTGACGGTGAGGGTGTTACTCACAGACTTTGGATTGTTACGGATGAAAATGTAATTGCAAAGCTTTGTGCAGATTTTGCCGACAGAAAGCTCTATATTGCAGACGGTCACCATCGCTATGAAACCGCTCTAAACTATCGAAACTACTGCCGTGAAAACGGCCTTTCAAAGGTTGGCGATCCTTGTGATTATCAGATGATTTACCTTGTTGATATGGAGCATCCGGGACTTGTTGTATTCCCGACACACCGCCTTGTGCGTGATTTGCCGGACTTTAATGTTGAAAAAGTTCTTGACGGTTGCAGGGAATATTTTGATGTAACTGAAATGAACGGCACGGACAATATGGAAAGCGAGCTTGCAAAGCTCTATGACGAGGGCAAAAAGGCATTCGGATTCTATGTCGGAAACGGAAAATGGTACAGGCTTGTGCTGAAAAATCTTGACATTATGGACAAGCTTCTTCCCAAATTGAGCGAACCGTCAAGACAGCTTGATGTTACCGTTCTCCATTCACTTGTGCTTGAAAGAATTTTCGGCATTGATAAGGAAAATATGGCAAATCAGATTAACCTTACATACACAAAGTTCTTCTCAGAGGCTGTTGAGGGCGTTGACAACGGCAAGTTCCAATGCTCGTTTGTGCTTAATCCGACAAGAGTAACCGAAATCCGTGATGTTGCCGCCGCCGGTGAAAAGATGCCGCAGAAGTCAACATATTTCTATCCGAAGATGATTACGGGCATGGTTATGAACGATATCGGAGTTGAATAATGAACGAAAAAATGCGTAGAAAAGACAGGAAAACTACCGAAGAAAGAGCCTATGAAATCCTTAAAAACGGTGAATACGGCATTTTGTCAACAATCGGCGAGGACGGCTATCCCTACGGTGTGCCTGTAAATTTTGCCGTTGAGGGCAACAAAATTTATTTCCATTGCGCTCCGAATTCGGGCTTGAAACTGAAAAATGTTGAATACAGCAACAAGGTTTCGTTCTGTACGGTTCAAAACAACAGAATTGACGGTGCAAAGCTGACTTCAAAATACGAAAGTGCGGTTGTGTTCGGTACGATTGCAAAATCGGTTAAAAACAAGAACAGAGGTCTTGAAATGATTGTTGAAAAATATGCTCCCGAATTTATCAAAAGCGGAAAAAGGTGCATAGAGAAATCGGGCAGTATGACAGGCGTTTATGAAATCACAATCGAAAAAATCACGGGCAAGGAAAATAAATAGTTTATTTATAACCTTTAAGGGCAGAATATGAAAGAGGTGAGTATATGAAAATTCTTGTTGTTTTTACGGGCGGTACAATCGGCTGTGTGCGTAAGGGCGAGGTGCTTTCGCCCGACAATGAGCAGAAATATATGCTCACGCAGATGTATCTTGACAGGTACGGCGATGTTGATTTTGACACGGCTGAGCCTTATACCGTCCTCAGCGAAAATCTTGAGGGCGGTCACATGAACCGGCTTGCCGACTGTCTGCAAAGCTATGATTTGAACAGCTATGACGGCATTGTGGTAACTCACGGAACGGACACTTTGCAATATACATCTGCATTTCTTGCTTATATTTTTGACGGCTCACATGTGCCGATTGTGCTTGTTTCGGCAAATTATCCGCTTGATGACGGCCGTTCAAACGGCTTTGAAAATTTTGTCGGTGCGATTGACTTTATAAAATCGGGCAGCGGAAACGGTGTTTTTGTTTCGTATAAAAACGCCGATTTGCCCGTGACAATTCACAGAGCGTCAAGACTGCTTGCACATTCGGCATACAGCGACGAACTGCACAGCATTTTTGATGAAAGCTACGGAAAAATTCAGAACGGACTTTTTGTGAAGAATACCCGTTATAAGGCATTAAAAAGCGAGTTTGCTTTTGATGAAAGCGTCCGACTTTCGGATAACAGCAATGTGCTGAAAATTTCCGCAACGGTTGGTATGCAGTATCCTGAAATTACGGAAAATGTAAAAGCCGTTTTACTTGAGGGATTCCATTCGGGTACGCTGAATACTGACGGTAAGACCTTGAACGACTTTTGTCAAAAAGCAAAAGCAATGAATATTCCCGTATTTTTGACGGGTGCGTGCAAGGGCTTTTATTACGAAAGCAAACTGAAATTTGACAGGCTTAATATAAAAGTTCTGCCTCCTGCATCACCGATTGCAATGTACATCAAGCTGTGGCTTTTGCCGAAAAGTGAATTTGACAAGGCTTTTTTGCCCTGTGCAGAAGATTTTTACGATAACGATTGACAATTTACAGATATAAAAATAAGGACAAATGACTTGATGACTGTCATTTGTCCTTTTAGGTTATTGTATTAAATTATTCGTCTTTGTTTTTATCTTTGAAATTATCTTCTGTGATGTTGTAGGTTGCACCGACAACTTCCTGAGTAAGATACTTTTCGTTTTCGGCAAGCTTTTCCGAACGGTTGTCTGCCTCCTCATTTTCTTTACCCGGCCATTTCTTGTAAACTACCTTGAGAAGAATAGGTGTTGCAAGCGACGAAACGATGATGAGAATAATAATAGGAGCAAAAAACTGCGGTGCCATAAGACCTGTGTCAAGTCCCTTCTTGGCAACGATAAGACCGACCTCACCACGGTTCATCATACCTACGCCGATTTTGAGCGAGTCGGGCATATTGAATTTGCAAAGCTTTGCCGTACCGCCGCAGCCGATAACCTTTGTCAAAAGTGCAACTGCAACGAGTGCAATTGAGAACCAGAGCATTGAAAGGTTGAAATCGTTAAAGCTTGTCTGAAGTCCGATACTTGCAAAGAATACAGGTCCGAAAATCATGTACGAGCTGACATCCATCTTTCTTTCGATGTACTGTGAATCCTTGATGTTACAGAGGATAATACCTGCAACATATGCGCCTGTGATGTCTGCAATTCCGAAAAATTCTTCCGCACAATATGCACACGCAAAGCAGAGAACAAGACCGAAAATCGGAATTCTTCTTGAGTGCGGCCAGAGCTTGTCGAGCCACTTGAAGAGAAAATAAAGTGCAAAGCCGAGTACAAAAGCAAGAACAAAGAAAAGTACAATGTTGATGCAAACGGACGCAGGCTGAACATCGGGGCTTTTGAAACCGATTACAACGGTGAGAAGTACGATGCCGATAACATCGTCTATAATTGCGGCTGAAAGAATTGTTGTTGCAACTCTTCCTTTCAGGTGTCCCATTTCTTTAAGAGCCTGAACAGTAATACTAACCGAGGTTGCCGCAAGGATTGTTCCCATAAATACAGCCTCAAGCATCGCAAGGTCACCGTCACCAAAGCCGAATACAAGGTAAACAGCCGCACCGCCTGCAACCGAAACGATTACACCGGCAAACGCAACAAGCAAGGCAACAGGTCCTGTTTTGATAAGCTCTTTAAGATCCGTTCCCAGACCTGCCGAGAACATCAGCAAAATAACGCCGATTTCAGCCATACCTGAGATGAACCCGTCATACGAAACAAAATTAAGCATACAAGGTCCTACGATAAGACCTGCAATAATCTCACCCACAACCTGCGGTGCGCCGAGCTTTCTGGCAACAATACCGAGAAGCTTTGCCGCAACAAGGATTATGGCAAGATTCTTCAGAATATCAAGTGTGTTAATTTCCATAACTTCTTTTTCGGACAGACTTCAAACGCCTCCTAAACGGCAGTCTGACCGACTCTCCTTTCTCTCTTATAAAACCGAATATATTCTATCACAATCGACAGCGATTTTAAATAAATATTTTGAAGTTCGACAAAAATCGCACTTTGCACAAATTAATGAATAATACAGCTTGAAAAATATGCAAAAAGTATTTTTATGTATTATTGCTTTTAAGGGTTGGAATGCTTGCTTTTATGAGTTTTGTCATATGCTCGGAAATCACTGAAATCGATTCAATAAGTTCATCCGAATAATCGTTTGTGTTCTCCTGATTTTCAACAAAGGCATAGTATCCACCGTAGATTGCGTAGTCAAGAAGTGTGCAGAATTTCTTATCGTTTATATATTCCGGGCAGTTCTCGAAAAACATATTTTTCAATGATTTTGAAAGCTTTACTATAAGATTGGGATGTTGTGAACCGGAAAAAACCGTGTTTGTCAGTGCCTTGTTTTCGGTCATTGCACCCAGAAGATTGCGATAAAATTTTACGGGCTCGTCAATCATCATCTGCGGATTGCTTATGGTACTTACAATGCCGTCAACTACCTCGCTTTCAATTTTGTCCGAAAGGTCGAACATATCCTCATAATATGTGTAGAAGGTCGATTTATTGATGAGTGCTTTTTCACAAAGCTCCTTAACGGTAATTTTGCGCAGTTCTTTTTTTGAACGCAGATTTACAAATGCGTCAAAAATACTTTTCTTGCTTTTCATAACTCTTATGTCCAAAGATAATCACCTGATTTTAAAATTAGTCGGTTTTCCAACGAAAGTAGCGTAATTGTCGCTTGTTTATGCTTTCGTTATTGTATATTATAACAGTATGGGATAAGTGTGTCAAAAATAAAAATTACGGATGAAACACGCATTCCATGACTATTTTTTGGAACGATTTTCACAGCAACTGACAATATTTCAGGCGAATCGACAAAATTATTTACATAAAAATCGTTTTTACCACTTGTATATTTGGTGAAAATATATTATACTATACTTGTATTATTGAAGAACTGCCTACAATCGCAGAAAAGAGGGTTACTATGGCTTTTAAAATCAATGACGAAAGAGCGCCGCTTGATCAGTTTTTACAGGGCGAATCTGTTCGTGCTTATGAATTTTTAGGCTCACACTTTGTGAACTGGGACGGCCGTCAGGGCGTTGTTTTCAGAGTATGGGCACCGAACGCATTGTCCGTTTCGGTGGTCGGTGATTTTAACGACTGGAACAATGACGCAAACTTTATGTACAAAATCTCGGACGGCGGCGTCTGGGAGTTGTTTATTGAGGGAATTCCCGAGTTTGCCTGCTATAAATATTGTGTCGAAACCCCGTGGCATGAGAGAAGGCTCAAAACCGATCCTTATGCTTTTCATTGCCAGACTCGTCCTGACAACGCATCCCGTGTTTACGAGATTGACGGCTACGAGTGGCATGATGAAAAGTGGTATGACTACAAAAAAGAGCATCCGCACAAGAGTATGCCTGTCAATGTTTACGAGGTAAATGCTGGTTCTTGGCGTAAGTATGAGGACGGCAATGTTTTCAGCTATCGCAAGCTTGCTGATGAGCTTATTCCTTATGTTAAGAATATGGGCTACACTCACATTGAGTTTATGCCTCTTACAGAATATCCGTTTGACGGCAGCTGGGGATATCAGGTTACAGGCTACTTTGCCGCAACATCCCGTTACGGTGAGCCGAAAGACCTTATGTATTTTGTGGACAGATGTCATGAAGAGGGCATCGGCGTTATCCTTGACTGGGTTCCTGCCCACTTCCCGAAGGACGCACACGGCCTTGGCAGATTTGACGGTACAGGCTGTTATGAATATGAAGATCCCCGTATCGGTGAACACAAGGAATGGGGTACATATATTTTCAATTACGGCAGATATGAGGTAACAAGCTTCCTCCTTTCATCTGCAATGTTCTGGCTTGACAAGTATCATGTTGACGGTATCCGTGTTGACGCCGTTGCATCAATGCTTTATCTTGACTACAACAGAAAAGACGGCGAGTGGATTGCAAACGCATACGGCGGAAGAGAAAACCTTGTTGCCGTAGATTTTCTGCAGAAGCTCAACACGGTTGTACATATGTTCCACCCCGAGGCTATGATGATTGCCGAAGAAAGTACGGCATGGCCGAATGTTACACGCTATCCGATTAAGGATATGGGACTCGGCTTTGACTACAAGTGGAATATGGGTTGGATGAACGATATGCTTTCGTACATCTCACTTGATCCGTTGTGGAGAAATTATCACCACGACACCCTTACATTCAGCATGGTTTATGCTTTTTCCGAGAACTTTATGCTCCCGATTTCTCATGATGAAGTTGTTTACGGCAAGGGTTCTCTCATCAATAAAATGCCCGGCGACTATGACATGAAGTTCAGCGGTGTGAGAGGTTTCGTAGCGTATATGATGGCTCACCCGGGTAAGAAGCTTATGTTCATGGGCAGTGAAATCGGTCAGTTTGACGAGTGGAATGCGAACGAGGAGCTTGAATGGGACCTTCTTTCATTTGAAAAGCACCGTCAGCTTAACCTTTTCTTTGCTGAGGCAAACAAGTTCTATCGTGATGTTCCTGCCATGCATGAGAACGACTATGATTGGGACGGTTTCCAGTGGATTGCACTTGATGACTACAAGAACAGCATCATTTCGTTCCGCAGAATTGCCTATGACGGCAGTGAAATCATCTGCGTGTGTAACTTCCAGCCTGTTCAGCACGATAACTATGTTGTTGGTGTGCCCGAATACGGTATTTACGAAGAAGTGTTCAACTCCGAGGCTGAAGAATTCGGCGGTTGCGGAATCAGAAACGAGGGCGAGCTCAAGGCTAAAAAGAAGAAAGACCACGAGCTCAACTATTCAATGGAAATCACAGTTCCGCCGCTTGCTGTTATGTATTTCAAGCTTAAAAAGAAGCTGGCTCTTCCCGTAAAGAAAAAGACTACGGCAAAGAAGGACGCCGCTCTTGCAAAGCTTAAAGCCGAAAAGGCAAAGAAATCGGCAAAGGCTGCTCCGAAAAAGGAAGATAAGGCAGAAAAGGTAAAGGTTGAGGCAAAGTCTGCAAAGGCAGAAGCAACCGCTGAAAAGGTTGAAAAGAAAGCCGAACCCGCTCCCGAAAAGCCCGTTAAAAAGGCAGTAAAAGCAGTTAAGGAGGAAACTCCTGCTGAGGTTGAGAAAAAAGCTGAAAAAACAGAAAAAGCAGTTAAGGCAGAAAAAGTCGAGAAAACCGAAACTGCCGTAAAGGCTGAAAGCAAAACCGTAAAAGCGGAAAAGCCTGCCGAAAAGAAAACAACAGCTAAAAAATAATCAAAATATTACAAATCATTTGTGCCGACGGATTTTTCTGTCGGCATTTTTGTTTGCCTGAAAACGCATTACATACAAAATTTTTGTAAAGTCTATTGTTATTGTGACCGTATTTGTGGTATAATCATTTAAATACGGAATGCCGAAAATTGCCGTTTGAACGGCACAAAATTGTCGGCTGATTTTAATTTTGATTATTACGGAGAATTTTATATGAAAATCGACAACAAAAAGGCAAGAATAATTCTTGCGGTTATTATTGCGGTGAGCCTTGTCATAAGCACGGTTTATATGTTTGCAAAACAGGGCTTTCATGAGGACGAGCTTCTGACCTATAACCTTGCAAATTCCTCAAAACAGCTTAATGTTGACGGAGGTTGGAACAGTCCCGAGGACTTCAACGAGTATCTTGCCGTGTCGCCCGATGACAGATTCGACTATGCTCAGGTATATGAAAATCAGATTATAGATGCGTCGCATCCGCCTCTCTATTACGCACTTGTTCACACGGTCTGTTCATTCTTTCCGGGCGTGTTCTCAAAATGGCTTGCCTATTCAATAAATGTGCTTGCCATGGCAGGCATTTTGATTATGCTTTATAAAATCGGACGGAAAATCACGGGCAACAATCTTTACGCCTTGATCGGTGTGGGGGCATATGCTCTGAGTATTGCGTGTATTACCACGACAATTTATCTCAGAATGTACGCAACGCTTACCTTCTGGGTGCTTGCGTTCGTTTATATGAGCATAAAGCTCTATGAAAAAAAGAACACCGTCGGCATAAAGGACTGCATTCTGCTTGCAGTTACAGTGCTTTGCGGTGTGCTTACCCAGTATTATTTCATCCTCTTTGCAGGACTTACGGGACTTGTTTTCCTTGTGTTCAAAATCAAGGAAAAGTGCGGTAAAGACCTTATTAAGTACATTATTGCGGCTGTTGTGGGGGCAGGACTTGCACTCTGCATTTATCCGTACATAATCTCGAATGTACTCGGCGGCAACCGTGGACTCAGTTCGCTTGATATGTCGGCGCTTGATATGGTTACGGTTGTGACCTATGTTTTCTACAAGCTTTGCACCTATGTTCAGATTCTTGCAAAGGATATGTTCATCAATCAGGTTTGGCTGCTCGGACTTTGTACAGCCGCAGTTATCGGCTTCGGAATTTATTTCTGTTTTGTGAAAAAGGTAAAAATTCCTAAAAAGGCGATGTTTGCCGTAGTTCCGGCAGTTTGCTATTTCATCGGCATTTCACTTGTTTCACCGTTTAACAGCGACCGCTATGTTATGGCGTCACTTCCGCTGATTGCGATGCTTTTTGCATTCTCGTTCATCAGAATTTTCACACTTTTCAAAAATCAGAAGATACGCCTTGCCGTGCCTGTATGCATTTTGCTTGCGTCAGTCACAGCGTTTGTTACGGTTAAGCCCTATTACACATACGGCAAAACAAATCTCTATGAGCCAAAGACAGACAACTGCATTTTTGTCGGAACTGCAATGCTTGAATGGAACAAGTGTATTGACAAGTTTATGAACTACGACAGCACAATGATTGTTCAGAGTTCAAAGTTCTCTCCGACTCTCGGTGATGAGCTTGAAGAATTTGCCGAAAAACGAGGAGTTATCACCAACGGAAAGGTTTCTTCGCTTGCCGAGGCATTTATGTTTAACGGCGACACAAATAAGCAGGAAACCGACAGCATGGAAAAACTCAAAATGGACAAAAAGCTTGCGTCACTTGACGAGGTAACGGTTTATGTTTCCCGCCTTGCAGACAAAGATGATGTGCTTAAATACATAACGGAAAACACAAAATTTAAGAATTATGAGCTTATTCAGGCTGATTACAGCTTTGAAGATTTCTACAACTGGTACGACTATTTTGTTGAAACCGAGTCGTATTGCAATGTTTATCGTTTTTATTAACAGAGGTGTTTAAAATGAATTCGGATAAAATCGATCGCAAAAATTCTATCGGTGTAGCATTTTCGGGCGGCGGACTTCAAGGTATTGCTCACATCGGTGCTGTTCAGGCTCTTTATGAACTCGGAATCCATCCGCAGTATGTTTCGGGTACAAGCTCGGGTGCGGCAATGGCGGCAATCGTTGCAATGGGCTGTGATTCCGATGAAATGAAAAGAGTTGCAAAAAAGCATTGGAAAACTCTTGCCGAAATCGACAACGGCCTTATTTTCAAATCTCTTGCACAGCTTATTCTAAATAAAAAGATTCAGAAAGACGGCATCAAGTCGGGTGAACTGATTGAAGATGTTATCCGTGACATTATGAATGAAAAAGGAATAACAGGCTTTGAAAATCTTCCGATTAACCTTTCAATCTGTACGGTTGACACGCTTACAACCGATGAATGTATTTTTACAACCAAGGAAGAAAATCTTGAAAACGAGCATATTCACTACATAACAGGCGCTCCGCTTGAAACTGCTGTTCGTGCAAGTATGTCGTTTCCTGCAATTTACACAACCTGTCCTTATGACAAGTACAACTTTATTGACGGCGGTTCAAAGGACAATTTGCCCGTAAAAATTCTGCGTGATATGGGCGTCGGCAAGGTTCTTGCAATCGGCTTTGATATTATGACCTACAATCCCGACGCAGGCCTGGGCGGTCTTATTAAGGTTATTTGGCGTGCGCTTGATGTTTATTCAATTGACGGCACAAGAGAGTCAAAGAAAATGGCTGACCTTGCAATTGATATCAAAAATGAAAACACACAGCTTTTCTCAATGGACAGCGTTGACGAAACCATTCAGGAGGGCTACGATGCGATTATGGCTCACAAGGACGAAATTTTAAAGGTTTTCGGTGAGCAAAACAGTGCGGAATAATTAGATTAAAGAGGACTTCTTTTTTGAGAAGTCCTTTTGATGTAGATGAAACGAGGATTTTATGTTAAAAATTTTGAATAAAACCCGAAAGGTATCGGGCAAAATGTCTGTACCAAAACAAATTATGACAACATTCTTTGCTCTGCTTTTTGGCGGTGGCATGGGAATTGTCGCAAAGTTTCTTGATTTGAACAGACTGCCGAGCTTTCTCGATTGGCTTGATTTGTCAAACTTTTTGGGCAGAACGGCACCGTGGATTTTTATTGCCGTGTGCCTTGCCGTATTCAGCAAATCACCCTTAAAAGCAGGAATTAATGTTTTTGCGTTTTTTGTGGGAATGTTAATAGGGTACTATGTGTGGACAAGTGTTTTTGCAGGCTTTTATCCCGATATTCCGTACCTTATGAGGTGGCTGATTCTTGCTGTTGTATCGCCGTTTTTGGCATTTCTGATTTGGTATGCAAGGGGACGGGGTGCGCTTGCAATCGGAATTTCTTCCGTACTCATAGCAATATTCTGTTGCTTTGCATTTAATCTCAACTTTGCCGATTTCAGAATTCTGTACTTTCCCGAATTTATACTTTGGCTTGCAAGCATCGGAATTTTGTTCAAGGATGTAAAACAGAGTGCATTTTCTCTGCTGATTTCAATTCCCGTTGCCCTTTCGTTTGAATATACGGGACTTCTCGGAATTATCGGCATTGGTTGATATTTTTAAATCTCTGTTGTATAATCTAAGTGCAGATTATTTGCATCTCTAAAGTGATGTAAATAATCATAGAAATTCAAAATGTGAAAAATGTAAAAAATTTGCAGGAGGGTGATTTTTGTGGATATCAGCGTTGGCGACAGAGTTGAGATGAAAAAACAGCACCCATGCGGCTGCAAAACCTTTGAAATTCTGCGTGTGGGAATGGATTTTAAGATAAAATGCGAAAAATGCGGCAGAGAGGTTATGGCGCCCCGTGCAAAGATTGAAAAAAATATTAAAAAAATTTTGACGGAGTAAGATATATATGTTTGAAAAAATCGAAATATTTGACAAAAGGTACTCCGAGCTTTCCGAAAGGCTCTACCAGCCGTCAGTAGCGGGCAATCCCGAGGAATATCAGAAAATTATGAAGGAAATCAAGTCGATTGAGGAAATCGTTTTGACCTACCGTAAATACAAAGAGGCTGTTCAAACCGAAAAAGACAGCCTTGAAATTCTTGAGGAAACAAGCGACAAAGAGCTTAAAGAGCTTGCTCAGATTGAGCTTGACGAGGCTAAGGATAATATCAAAAATCTTGCGGAAGATTTGAAAATTCTGCTTTTGCCGAAGGATCCGAACGATGAACGGAATGTTATCGTTGAAATCCGTGGCGGTGCAGGCGGTGAGGAATCGGCTCTGTTCAGTGCGGTTCTGTTCAGAATGTATTCGATGTATGCCGAAAAAAAGGGCTTTAAAATCGAGATTATCAATGCCAATGAAACCGAAATCGGCGGTTACAAGGAAATTTCCTTTATGATTGAGGGCGAGGGTGCATACTCACGCTTTAAGTACGAAAGCGGTGTCCACCGTGTTCAGCGAGTACCCGAAACCGAAAGTCAGGGCAGAGTTCACACATCGACAACAACCGTTGCGGTTTTGCCCGAGGCAGAAGATGTTGAGCTTGAAATTGATCCGAATGACCTCAAAATTGACACCTTCCGTTCAAGCGGTGCAGGCGGTCAGCATATCAACAAAACAAGTTCCGCAATCCGAATCACTCACTTGCCCACAGGTATGGTAGTTGAGTGTCAGGACGAGAGAAGTCAGTACAAGAACAAGGACAAGGCTCTTAAAGTTCTCAAAAGCCGGCTTCTCAAGGAAAAACAGGACAAACAGGCGAGTGAAATTGCCGAAAACAGAAAAATGCAGGTAGGTACGGGCGACCGCAGTGAGCGAATCCGCACATATAACTATCCGCAGGGCAGAGTAACCGACCACAGAATCGGTCTTACCCTTTACAAGCTTGAAGAAATTCTCAACGGCAGCCTTGACGAAGTGATTGACGCACTTGTTGCCGCTGACAGAGCCGAAAAGCTCAAAGAAAGTATGGAAAAATAATCCGGTGATAATTGTGAAAACATTGTTGTTAAAAAATACAGAGGAAGATATAAAAACCGCAGCAGAGCTGCTTAAAAACGGCGGTGTTGTAGGAATCCCGACCGAAACAGTTTACGGACTTGCGGCTGACGCACTCAACCCCGAGGCCGTAAAGAAGATTTTTAAAGCAAAGGGCAGACCCGGGGATAATCCGCTGATTGTCCACATCTGCGATTTTTCCGATATTGAAAGACTTAACCTTGTGACGAAAATTCCCGACACGGCAAAAAAACTTGCCGATGCGTTCTGGCCGGGACCGCTCACAATGATTATGAAAAAGTCGGATGTTATTCCGAATGAAGTTTCGGCAGGACTTGACACGGTTGCAATCCGTTTTCCGAGCCACAAAACCGCACAGGCGATTATCCGTGAATCGGGTACGGTTCTTGCCGCACCTTCGGCAAATATTTCGGGCTCACCCAGTCCGACAACCGCACAGCATGTTATGAACGATATGGACGGCAAAATCGACGCTGTTCTTGACGGCGGTGCAAGTGAGGTGGGTCTTGAAAGCACGGTAATCACTCTTGCAGGAGCTGTTCCGAGGGTACTTCGCCCGGGCGGAATTACGGTTGAAATGCTCGAGAGTGTCCTCGGCAAGGTTGAAGTTGATGATGCGGTTTTGCACAAACTTGCAGACAATGTAAAGGTTGCAAGCCCCGGTATGAAGTACAAGCACTATGCACCAAGGGCGAGAGTAATACTTCTTAATTGCAACGATGAGCAATATATTGATTATGTAAACAAAAAGGCGGCTGAAGGAGTTGCGGCACTCTGTTGCGACGAGGATATTCCGCTTTTGAAAACTCCCGTTTTCTCTCTCGGAAAACGAAACGACTATACAATACAGGCTCACACGCTTTTTGACGAGCTTCGCAGAATTGATGAGGACGACAGTATTAAGATTGTCTATTCAAGACTGCCAAAAACGAATGGCGTCGGAATGGCTGTTTACAACCGGCTTATAAGAGCGGCAGGCTTTGAGGTGATTGACCTTGAACAGGATTAAAATTGTCGGTCTTACGGGACAGAGCGGTGCGGGAAAAAGCACGGTTTCGGCATATTTTGCCAAAAACGGAATGTGTGTTATAAATGCTGACGAGATTGTAAAAAATCTTTACACTCCCGATTCCGTATGCTTAAAGGCTGTTTCGGGTGTTTTCGGTCAGGATATTATCCTTTCTGACGGCAACATTGACAGACCGTTGCTTGCCAAAAGGGCATTTTCAAGCAAAGAAAACACACATTTGCTCAATTCAATTGTTCATCCGTTTGTTACATATGAATTTATGCAGATGGCGAAACAGGCTCAGACAGACGGCAAAAGCGTTGTGATTTATGACGCTCCTCAGCTTTTTGAGAGCGGTGCCGATGTGTTTTGCGACCTTATTGCAAGCGTTACCGCAAAAAAGGAAATAAGGCTTGAGCGAATCTGCAAAAGGGATAACATTGACATTTCCCGTGCAGAGCTAAGAATGTCTGCACAGCTTGACGAGGAATTTTTCAGAAGTCACAGCGACATTGTCATTGAAAACAATTTTTCTATAGAGCAAGTCGAGCTTGCCGCACAAAAGGCGGCAGAGGCTATTAACAACCTGATGAGGTGATAGGATGCCCCAATCAAGGCGATATAAAAAGAAAAAAAGTGCAGGAAAAGCGATTTTGGCATGGATAATTGTGCTTGCAATTCTTGCGGCGGCAGTATTTGTGTTTGTTTCGGTCTTTTACGAGGACACAAAGAAAAAGCTTGATGAGATGAATTATCCACGCACCTACAGCACATATGTTGAAAAAGCCGCCAAGGATTATGACCTTGATCCTGCGTTGATATATGCCGTAATCCACACGGAAAGCGGCTTTGACCCGAAAGCCGAATCGGGCGTCGGAGCGAAGGGTGTTATGCAGATGATGCCATCGTCCTTTGAGTGGCTGCAGGAGCAAAGAGGTTGTGCGGGACAGTACACCGAGGATGACCTGTTTGACCCCGAAATCTGTATTGATTACGGAAGTTATCTTTTAAAATATTTTTACGATTATTACGGCACGGAACGCTCGGCAATTGCCGCATATAATGCCGGCTTTGTTGTAAGCGACTGGCTCAACGATACTAATTACAGTTCGGACGGAAAAAATCTTGATTCCATTCCGTATCCCGAAACAGAGAATTATGTTGACAAGGTTGAAAGTGCCAAGGAAATGTATATAAAACTTTATTATTCACAATCTAATTAAGTGCAGAGATGTTCCGATGCCTTTGGCGGCGGATTTCAAAATAAAATGGTTTTGCCGTGTTTTACGGCACAGAAAGGACGGTTATTATGGCTGAAGAAAAGTCAAAGACAACTTTATTAAAGGAAAAAATTATGATGACCGAACCGAAGGGCGTTAAGGCTCTTTCGGAGGAAGAAATTAAAAAGGCAGACAGCTTTTGCGATGGTTACAAAAAGTTTCTTGATAACTCACCCGTTGAGCGTGAGGCTGTTCGCTATACTGTTGAGCTTGCCAAAAAAGCAGGTTTTGCAGAGTATGAGCAGGACAAAGAATACAAGGCCGGCGACAGGCTTTATTATGTAAACCGTGACAAGGCTGTTGCTCTTGTTGTAATCGGTAAAAACGGTGTTAAGAACGGTGCAAGGCTTGCAATTGCTCATATTGATTCCCCAAGAGTTGACCTCAAACCGAATCCTCTTTTTGAGGCAAACAATCTTGCTTTCTTTAAGACTCATTACTACGGCGGTCTTAAAAAATATCAGTGGACAACAATTCCGCTTTCACTTCACGGTTCGGTTGTAAAGCTTGACGGTACAAGAGTTGACATCTGCTGGGGCGATGATGAGAACGAAAGCTGTTTCTGCATTACAGACCTTCTTCCGCACCTTGCAAGGGAGCAGGCGTCAAAGCCAATGGCAAAGGCAATTGAGGGCGAAAACCTCAATGTTATCCTCGGCTCTCGTCCGTATGATGCAGACAGCGACGAAAAAGACCTTGTAAAGCTCAATGTAATGGCTGTACTCAATGAGAAGTACGGTATCTGTGAGGGTGACTTCCTTTCGGCTGAGCTCTGCCTTATCCCGTCTTTTAAGTCAAGAGATATCGGTTTTGACAGAAGCATGATTGGCGGTTACGGTCATGATGATAAGGTTTGTGCTTATCCGGCTGTTATGGCGGCTCTTGATGTTGAAATGCCCGAGCAGACTTGTATCACATATCTTACAGACAAAGAAGAAACAGGCAGTGACGGCAACACAGGTATGCAGAGCGACTTTCTCCGCTTCTTCATCTATGACCTTGCAAAGCAGGACGGTGTTGACGGCTACCGTGTTCTTTCAAAAAGCACCTGTCTTTCAGCCGATGTAAATGCCGCATTTGATCCGACTTTTGCGTCTGCATATGAGGCTAACAACTGCTCATACATTAACAACGGTGTAATTATTTCAAAATACACAGGTCACGGCGGAAAGTATGACACATCAGATGCGTCTGCCGAATATATGGGAAAAATCAGAGCTATGCTTGAGAACAACGATATTCTCTGGCAGGTCGGTGAACTCGGCAAGGTTGACGGCGGCGGCGGCGGAACAATCGCAAAGTATGTTGCCAATATGAATGTCGATGTTGTTGATCTCGGCGTTCCCGTGCTTTCAATGCATGCTCCGTTTGAAATTGTTTCCAAGACAGATGTTTATATGGCATACAGAGCATTCTTCACTTTTTTTGATACAAAAGATTAATTTCGGAAAAAATACAAAAAACACTTGATTTTTGCACCGAGTTGTGATATCATACTACTTGCGGCTGATAAAAGGCCGCATATGCGCCGGTAGCTCAGCTGGATAGAGTGTCTGACTACGAATCAGAAGGTCGGGAGTTCGAGTCTCTTCCGGCGCGCCAAGAAAAACGCACTTGTGTAAACAAGTGCGTTTTTCAGTTATATTCGCCTGTCGACGAGTGATATTGCCGTGCAGTGATATTCGGTCATACCGAGTGATATTGCCTGCGGCAGTTTTAAAGCGAATATAATATCACCGAGAGCGAAAGCGAGCGATAACACATTTATATCACGCCGAGTTAAACGAGGCATATCACCGATAACTTTACAGACATTCGGCTTTGTGATATATTGTATTTTGGGTGATGATTGTGTCTGAAAGTATTTTACGGAATAAATCAAAAGAATTTGCAAAACAGATTGTATATATGTGTCGTGATATCAAAGCAAATGCAAGAGAATCGGTTTTAACTAATCAACTTTTGCGTTCGGGAACAAGTATAGGTGCAAATATTCACGAAGCACAATATGCGCAGGGTAAAAAGGATTTTATCTCCAAGTTGGAAATAGCACAAAAAGAGTGCTTTGAAACTGAATATTGGCTGGAACTTCTTTTTGAAACAGGATATATATCCGAAACCGTATATAAGCCATTGCAAAATCAGTGCGGCACAATCAGGAGAATGCTGATTTCATCGATCAATACAGTAAAGAAAAACGATAAATGAAACATATAAACAGTCTAACGCCGTAAGCGTTTCTGATGATTAAGTTTATCTAATCCTTTACACCTTAAAACTCAGACCTCATCCTTGTACAATAAACACTATCTATTAAAGAATATTAGTTAAATTTTGTGCAAAGTATGCATAAAATGAAAATTATTGTGTACAATGGCTTAAAAAAATAGATTATAAAGGCTATTTTCAGCATTTCTACTCTTTGAATTTGGAGCAATTTGTGATAGAATGTACATAAAGTGGTTACAAATAGGTAACAATCACTTTGAATTCAAAAAAAGGAGTGTTTCTTTGCGAAATGTTTTAAAAAGTGTTTTTAGCAAAAAGGTTTCTGCGGCAGTTCTCACGGCTGTAATGCTGTTTGTGTCGGTTTTCTCAATGTCGATGATTGCGAGTGCGGCATCGTTCTCACCGAGACTGTCTGCCCCGAGTTTAAGTAACAAATATTATTACAGTGATTTAAATGCTTTTTATAAGTACGGTTACGGTATGCCGAACTGTACAGCATATGCCTACGGCAGAGCTTATGAGATTCTCGGTTCTGAGCCAAAGCTTTCATGGAACAATGCCGAGCAGTGGTACGATTACAACAAGTCTAACGGCTACTACAAGTACGGTCAGACTCCAAAGGTCGGCGCAATTGCCTGCTGGTCATATAACGGTGGCGGCGGTCATGTTGCTGTTGTAGAAAAGGTTGAAAACGGTCAGATTACATTTTCTAACTCTGCATGGAGCGGTAAGAGATTCTACCTTTCCTATGCAAGCACATCCGACAAGAATGCCGGCGGTAACAGCTGGTGGAATTTTCAGGGCTACATTTACCTTGGCGATTTCAGCGGCAGTACAAGCACTACTCAGGCTACAACCAAAAAGGTAACTTACACAACAGGTACATATAAAACAGATGTTGACGATTATCTCAACATGAGAAGCGGTGCGGGTACAAGCTATTCATATGTAACATCTGTTCCGGGCAATGTTACTCTTAATGTAACAAAGGTTTCAACAGCCGGCGGTTACACATGGGGTTACACCTCGTACAACGGCAAGACAGGTTGGGTTGCTCTTGATTTCTGTACTTTTGTTTCTTCATCAACGGTACAGCCAACAACAGCAAAACCTACTGTACAGCTTACCACAGCCAAAGCCACGGTTCAGCCGACTACTGCAAAGGCAACTGTTCAGCCGACAACAGCCAAGGCTACACAGCCTGCAACAACTGTTCCTGCTGCAACAGTACAGCCTACTACGGTACAGGCAACAACAGCTCCTGTAACTACACAGCCGAGCAATGACAACAACAATGATACTCCGTATATGATCGGCGATGTAAACCTTGACGGTCATGTGGATGTTCTTGACGCAACTGAAATCAGCAAGTACATTGTTTCAATTTCAACACTTTCTGATGTTCAGAGAGAACTTGCGGATTACAACCATGACGGTGAAATCAATATCGTGGATGCCACAGAAATCCAGAAATTTGTTGTCGGTAACAACTGATAACAACAAAACAGAATCAAAACACGCTCTGCAAAACGCAGAGCGTGTTTTTTGTTTGGAACTTTTATAACAAAGAGGGGTATGCGAGGATGCATACCCTTTTTGAGTTTAATAAGTTTAATATTTAAGCATTATGTCAACGAAAAATTCACCGTTATTGTTGCCTGCATCAAAAATTCCGTCATAGACTTCGGTTATGCTCTTCATGGAGTGAAGTCCGATGCCCTTGCCCTGATGTTTTGTGGACGAATAAGTTTCGCCGTCCATTTCCAAAGGTTTGCCGTAGTTGTTTGTTGAAACAATGTACAAACAGTCACCTTTTATTTCGGAAGTCAGGTTAAAATATCTTTTGCCTTCGTCTACGGTACAGCAACCGTCAATTGCGTTTTCAAGTATGTTGCCGAAAATACTGCAGAGGTCAACATCAAGAATTCTCGATTTGTCGGGCAAATCAATCCGCCAGTTAATGTCAACATTGTTCTCAATCGCCTGTTGACGATAGTGATTGAACAAAGCATTGAGTGCGTCACTTTTGCAGATTCGCACAGGTGCTGTTACAGTAAGCGAATTTTCATACTGGGCAATGTAGTCTTTCAGCGCCGAAAGATTTCCTTCATCTGCAAGTCGGCTCATAACATGAACTGAATGTTTAAAATCATGCCTTGTTTTTGAGGTGTATTTTATGTACGACTGCAACGATTCTGTGTAACTTTTCTGAATTTCAAGAATGTTGTTTCGTTCTGTAAGCTTTGTTTTTTCAATAGTAGTCTTGCTGAAAATGTAGAATAATATGAATACTATAAGATACAATGCAAGCTCAAATATTGTAATGATGAATCCTTTTGCATAAACCTTTCCAACACGAATATTTGCGTAGGAAATCGGTATGATATAGATGTTTGACACCATAAGTGCAATGGGCAAAATTGAAAACAAATACCACACCTTGCCGATATTTATGTTGTCAATCATCCATGCATAGTATTTTGTAAGCGGAACAAGCGCTCCCATTGCCGCAACCGAAAGCCCCATTTGAATCAGGCTATATGAGGTGTTAACTCCTCGTGAGATTTCTTCCTGAAAAAATGAGTTGATAAAATATGCATACAGCGAAAAGAATGAAATCAAACAGCACACACTTATAAAAACAAACAAACAGCGTGCTGTTCCGGCCTTTGTAACGCTTTTAATAAGGAAGAAAAATATTACAAGGTCGGGGAAGAGAACAAAGTTTAAATTCTGAATGTCAAAAGCCGTCATCACAATTGACGAGAGAGAACCGAGTATGATAAATGAACACAAAAAGAGCGTTACTATCTTTGAAATCGGGTATTTTAATTGATTTTTTAACGGTAAAAGGCAGAATAAACTTAACGGTATTATTATGACAAAGCTGAAAAATGCCTGAAGAAATTTTATGAATGCGTCCATGTTCACCTCCGCTGGTTTTCTCTGATTTTTTTGAACATATATTCACGGATACTCTGTTCAATCCGAGTTTTTTCACGAATTTTAATCGGGAATCTTTCACCGTTGCCTGTAACACATACAGAGCCTTCAATGTCCTTTATGTAATCGGCATTCAGCACGATTCCCCTGTTTACGGGTATGAAACGGGTGTCGTTGTCTGCAAGCTTGAGAAACTCTGCAATAGTCATTCGTGTGCGATATCTAAGTCCCGAAACAACACCTATGTTGATATAATGTGCGTCGGATTCAACAGAAACAATTTCCTTAAGCGAAATCAGCGTGTTTCGGCGGTCACACATAACTTCAATGTATTTTGAATTATCCGATACATATGACGAGGCATCATCAAGTACCTTGTAAATCTGCTCAGCTTTGTAGGGCTTTGTTATGTAATGAAAAGCGTGAACGGAAAATGCCTGCATCATAAAATCGGGGCTTGTTGTGACAAATACAATAAGAATATCACGGTCTTTTTCACGAAGCTTTTCAGCCACGGCAATGCCGTTCATCTTCTCCATAAAAATATCTACAAAGGCTATTTTGTAGGTGTTTTCCTTGAATGAATTGAAAAAAGCTATTCCGTCAGGAAAACAATCAATCTGCACATTTTGCTTGTGTCCGCCAAAATATGCGTTGCAGATTGAGTAGAGAATGTCTGCCTGAGGCTTTTCGTCATCAATAACTGCAATTTTCAAGATATCGCCTCCTTTGAAATAATTTAATTCGGAGCAATGATTAACTGCACTTAGATTATACCATAAATTTGAAAAATATTATATCCGATTGTCATATGTTTTTGCCAAAAGATTGATGTTTGTGCCAATTTGTTGAAATGTTGCATTAAATTGGCTATCATTGAGGTGATAAAAGCGAAACACGAAAATTGCGGTGTTTCCGTAAATCAAAATCGGAAAGTAAAAAATATCGGAAAGAGGTAATCAACTATGAAAAAAATCAAGAAGTTAGCTTTATTGCTTGCAATTTGTATGGTAGGTACAGTAGGTCTTGTAGGTTGCGGTAATGACGGTGACTCGTCAAGCAAAAACGAAAGTTCGGCAACACAGACTGCTGACGACAATGCAAACAGCGCAGATGACAGCGCCGCTGATTCAAAGGACGGCGATTCATCGGCAAGCGTTGTAGGTACTTGGACTGTAACAGCACTTGAAGGTACGGACGGTACAGCCGTTTCAATTGATGACTACGCAACAGCAAACGGTGTTGACCCCGAAACTTTGAAATGTACATACACATTTGCAGATGACGGTACATTCTCAGGCGAAATGAGCGGTGTGACTGTTTCGGGCAATTACACATTTGAGGGTACAGATCTCGTTATGACAGTAGGCGAACAGCAGTTTAACTACACATATGACGCTGACAATGATATGCTCAAATACACAGATCCTAACACAGGCCTTTCAAGTTATTGCGAAAGACAGCAGTAATTGTAATCTAATCCCAATTTCCTAATACTACACTACACAAAACAACCGCTCACCGAAAGGTGGGCGGTTGTTTCTGTTTGATGTACAGTAGGTCAATTACATTGTGACATTTATAAAATATATCTTAATATATAATTTGTGTCATTACTTACTCGCCGTTAATTTACTTTATTTGTCGGAGTTCCGTTCAGAAAATTTTTGATGTTGTCCGAAACTATGCCCATAAGGCGTTCTCTGGTTTCAACGGGCGCCCATGCGATGTGGGGGGTGATGATGCAATTTTTTGCCCCCATAAGAATGCAGTCCTCAACCATAGGCTCAACCTTGAGGGTGTCGATTGCCGCACCGCCGAGGTGACCGCTTTCGAGTGCCTCAAGCAAATCTTCTTCAACCATAACACCGCCTCTTGCCGTGTTTACGAACAATGCACCCTGTTTCATTTTGGCAAAGGCATTTTTGTCAAACATATTTTCCGACTGTGGATTTAGCGGACAATGAACGCTTACAATGTCGCTTGTTTCAAGAAGTTCGTCAAATGAAACATCTTTGATTCCGTCAATATTTTTCGGAGTTCTGCTCGATGCGATTACATTCATATCAAAAGCGCTTGCAATTTTTGCAACAGCCTTTCCGATGTTTCCGAGTCCGACAATGCCGAGTGTTTTGCCTGCAAGTTCATTCAGCGGATATACAAACGGTGAAAAAGTTTTGCTTCTTTTCCACTTGCCGTCCTGAACAAACCGATTATATTCCGCAGTGTGATTGAAATGTTCAAGAATGAGTGCAAATGTGTGCTGTGCAACCGCATTTGTTGAATATGAACCTGCGTTGCAGACGGTTATGCCGTTTTTGGTGCAGTAGTCAAGGTCAATGTTGTTGTAGCCTGTTGCAAAAAGTCCTATATATTTCAGATTTTTTGCAAGTCGCATTGTGTGCGAATCAAGCAGAGTTTTGTTGCACACAACGATATCTGCATCTGCAATTTTCTCCGCAACTTCTTCATATTTCAAAAGCCCGAACGACTCAACCTCGCCGAATCGATTAAGCACATCGGCATTTACGATATCGTCAAGAACAGTCTGTGCGTCTGTTAAAACTATTTTCATCTTATCACCTCGTTTTTTACTGACTATAGTATATACCGAAAATTTTTTCCTTGCAATCCAAATCGAAATTTTGTATAATATTTGTGCATAAATTGAAAGGAACGGTATGTTAATGTATAAAAATTATCTTTTTGATTTGGACGGAACTTTGCTTCCCATGGACATGGAAAAATTTGTAAAGCTGTATTTTTCATCGCTCTGCAAGCGTTGTACTCCTGTTATAAAAATCGAACCCGACGCCCTTATAAAGGCGATGTGGGCAGGCACTGACGCTATGACAAAGAACGATAACAGCCGTACAAACCGTGAAGTTTTCTGGGAAACAGCGGGCAAAGTCAGCGGTGCCGACCTTGAAAAGTTTGATGACCTTTTTACCGATTATTACGAAAACGAGTTTATCGTTCCGAAAGATGCTACAAGCTTTACTCCTTATGCAAAGAAAAGCATTGATTTCATAAAGAAAAACGGCGGCAGACTTATTGCCGCAACAAATCCGATTTTTCCGTTTGTTGCAACAAAACGCAGACTTGAATGGGCAGGAGTTTCTCCCGACGATTTTGAACTTGTTACAACATACGAAAACTTTGGTTGCTGCAAGCCGAATCTGAAATATTTTGAAGAAATCTGCAAAAAGCAGGATATCAAGCCCGAAGACAGCATTATGATCGGCAACGATGTTGACGAGGATTTGTGCAGCGCAAAACTCGGCTTTGATACATACCTTATTACCGACACAATTGTGAACAGAGATAATAAGGATTATTCAGACTACAAAAACGGCAGTTTTGAGGAATTTTACAAAGATTTTCTCAAAGGCGATTAAATATGATTATATTGTGCGGTCAGACGGCATTTTGCTTTGTCTGACCGCTTTTTCTGTGTGCATTTAATTTTACTTTTACAGAATACCTTTTAATGCCTTAAATGAAATAAAAAAATAGTCGAATGTGGTATTATGTGATGTGATACAGGTTATCAGACGGGATTTATTTTGTTTTATATCTTAATTAAGCAGGTGAATGAATTATGTCAGAAGTAATCAGAATTTTTGTTGAAAAAAAGGATGGCTTCAATGTTCTTGCAAAGCAGACGCTTTGGGACATCCGCCACAACCTCGGTATGAAGTCTGTCGAAGATCTTCGTTACATTGTGCGTTACGATCTTGAGGGACTTACTAAGGAAGAATATGACAAGGCGAAAACCATTGTTTTGTCAGAGCCTAATGCCGATGTAATCTATGAAGAAACTCTCCCCGTTGAGGACGGCTGGAAGGTATTCGCAATGGAGTATCTCCCCGGTCAGTACGATCAGCGCGGCGACTCTGCCGAGCAGTGCGTTCAGCTTCTTACTCAGGGTGAGCGTTGCAAGGTTCTTACAGCAAGAGTAATTGCTCTCAAGGGCAATATTACAGACGAAGAGCTTGTAAAGGTTGAGGAGTACCTCATCAACCCTGTTGAAAGCCGTCTTGCATCTCTTGAAAAGCCAAAGACTCTTGATATGGAAATTCCCGTTCCAGAAAATGTTAAGAGGGTAGAGGGCTTCAACGGCTGGAATGACGATGAGATGCAGAAGTATTACGATTCAATGGGCTTTGCAATGACACTTGCAGACCTCAAGTTCTGCCGTGATTACTTCAGAGATACAGAGCACCGTGATCCGTCGGTTACAGAACTTCGTGTAATTGACACATACTGGTCGGATCATTGCCGTCACACAACATTCCTCACAAGACTTGAAGAGATTGAGATTGAAAAGTCTGCTCTCGGCAAGGTTATCGAGGACGCACTCAGCGAGTATTATGCAACCCGTGACGAGGTTTACGGCAAGGATACAAAGAGAATCGTTTCACTTATGGATATGGCTCTCATCGGTATGAAGTCACTCAAGAAAAAGGGACTCATTCCCGACCTTGACGAAAGTGAAGAGATCAATGCCTGCTCAATTCAGGTTCCCGTTACTATAGATGGAAAAACAGAACAGTGGCTCGTTCAGTTCAAGAACGAAACTCACAACCACCCGACAGAAATCGAGCCTTTCGGCGGTGCCGCAACCTGTCTTGGCGGTGCAATCCGTGATCCGCTTTCAGGCCGTTCATATGTATATCAGGCTATGCGTGTTACAGGCTCGGGCGATCCGACAATTCCTTTCAAGGATACAATGCACGGCAAGCTCCCTTCACGCAAAATTACAACAGGTGCCGCTCAGGGTTACAGCTCATACGGTAACCAGATCGGTCTTGCAACAGGTCAGGTAACCGAGCTTTACGATCAGGGCTATGTTGCAAAGAGAATGGAAATCGGTGCTGTTATCGGTGCATCTCCAAAGGAAAATGTTATCCGTGAAACTCCTCTCCCCGATGATGTAATCGTACTTCTCGGCGGAAGAACAGGCCGTGACGGCTGCGGCGGTGCAACAGGTTCTTCAAAGGCTCACGATGAAAACTCAATCGAAACCTGCGGTGCAGAGGTTCAGAAGGGTAATCCTCCGACAGAAAGAAAAATTCAGCGTTTGTTCCGCAACCCCGAAACTGCAAAGCTCATCAAGAGATGTAACGACTTCGGTGCAGGCGGTGTTTGCGTTGCTATCGGTGAACTTGCCGACGGTCTTACGGTTGACCTCGACAAGGTAACAAAGAAATATGACGGCCTTGACGGTACGGAGCTTGCTATATCCGAAAGTCAGGAAAGAATGGCTGTTGTTCTCGATAAAAAAGATGTTGACAAGTTTATTTCACTTGCATCAAAAGAAAACCTTGAGGCTACAGCCGTTGCTGTTGTAACCGAAAGTCCTCGTCTTACAATGAACTGGAGAGGCGACACAATCGTTGACCTCAGCCGTGAGTTCCTCAACACAAACGGTGTTACTCAGGTTGCCAAGGCTTATATCGAGGCTCCAAAGTGGGAGGGCTGCTACCGTAAGGTTGCTCCCGCAAAGCTTAAAGATATGCCTGCTGACGAGGCATTCCTTGAAAATATGTCAAGACTTGAAGTTTGCTCACAGATCGGTCTTGCAGAAAGATTTGACGCATCAATCGGTGCGGCTACGGTAATTATGCCGTTCGGCGGTAAGAATCAGCTCACTCCTCAGGAGGCTATGGCTGCAAAGATTCCGCTTGAGAAGGGCGAAACAGACGATGCAACAGCAATGAGTTACGGCTATATCCCCGGTGTTTCACGCTGGAGTCCGTTCCACGGCTCGGCTTATGCAGTTGTTGAGTCACTTTCAAAGCTGCTTGCAATCGGCGCAAACCCGATGACAGCAAGACTTACATTCCAGGAATATTTTGAAAGACTTAAAGATGTTCCTTCCCGTTGGGGTAAACCTGCCGCAGCACTCCTCGGTGCTATGCAGGCTCAACTCAAGCTCGGACTTCCGTCAATCGGCGGTAAGGACAGTATGTCGGGTACATTTGAGGATATTGATGTTCCGCCTACACTCGTAAGTTTCGCCGTTGCAATGACAAAGGCCTCAAAGACAATTTCAACAGAATTCAAGAACGCAGGTTCAAAGGTTATCTTTGTTCCCGTTCCCGAAAATAAAGAAACACTTATGCCCGTATGGGATAAGCTTATCGAAATGTACAACGCTGTTTATGCTCTCTGCGAGGACGGCAAGGTGCTTTCTGCATCGGTTGTTAAAGAGGGCGGTACTGCCGCAAGCGTATGTAAGGCTTGCTTCGGTAACGGCTTTGGCTTTAAGTTTGCAAACGAGCTCACAAATGACGAGCTTTTCGCTCCGCTTTCAGGTTCGCTTGTTATCGAACTTGCAGACGGTGCAGAGCTTTCAAACGATGTTCTTCACTATGACCTCGGTACTGTTACAAACGATGCAAAGATTACTGTAAACGGCAAGGAAATCGAACTTTCCGCACTCCTCGAAAAGTGGACTGCTCCGCTTGAAAAGGTATTCCCGACAAAGGCTGAAGTGCCTGAAATCGAAGTTGATGTTCCGCTTTACAGCGAGAGAAATACATCTTCACCTGCAATCAAGACTGCAAAGCCTACTGTATTTATCCCTGTATTCCCGGGTACAAACTGCGAGGTTGATACGGCAAGAGCATTTGAAAAAGCAGGTGCAAATGTTGAAATGCTCATTGTCAAGAACCTTTCTTCAAACGATATCGAGGAAACAATTGACGAAATGGAAAAGCTCATTGCAAAGTCACAGATGATTATGCTTCCGGGCGGTTTCTCAGGCGGTGACGAGCCTGACGGTTCAGGTAAGTTCATTGCAACAACATTCCGCAACCCGAGAATTGCAGAGCAGGTTAACAACCTTCTCAAGAATCGTGACGGTCTTATGCTCGGTATCTGTAACGGATTCCAGGCTCTTATCAAGCTCGGACTTGTTCCTTACGGCGAAATCAGAGAGCTTAAAGCAAATGATCCGACGCTCACATTCAACACAATCGGCAGGCATATTTCACATATGGCTTATACAAGAGTTACTTCCGTTAAGTCACCGTGGTTTGCAAATGTCAACGCAGGCGATGTGTTTGCTGTTCCCGTGTCACACGGTGAGGGTAGATTTATGGCTGATGTTGAAACTGTAAAAGAACTTGCCAAGAACGGTCAGATTGCAACACAGTATGTTGACCTTGCAGGCAACCCAAGCAGTGACATTGAGTTCAACCTCAACGGTTCTGTTTGCGCAATTGAGGGTATCACATCACCTGACGGCAGAGTTCTCGGTAAAATGGGACACAGCGAGAGAAAGGGCGAAAACCTTTATAAAAATGTTCCTTTTGCAAAAGACCAGCAGATTTTTGAAAGCGGCGTAAAATACTTCAAGTAATTTATAACTGAATATTTTATATAAAAACTAAGGACATCCGTTTTTCGGATGTCCTTGTTGTTTGTGCGGTGTCAAATTATATCGGTTATCGGTGACTGTTAAACTTGCATTTCTGCTGTTTTTAACATATAATAATGTAAACGGGTTATTATTTAAAGTAGAGTGAAAGGAGTTATTTATGAAAAAAGTAGATTATCTTGTAACGGCTAAATGTGAAGCTTTGTATGAATACGCAAATTCTGTTATGGCAAAGTATGAAGATTATCTTGATTCGGAATCGGCTTTGGATTGCATAAAAAATATTTATGACGATTTGTGTGATTATAACACTAAAATTTTACTCTGCGACAGTATTGAACGATATGAGTTATTACTAAAAAATATAAAGGAATTTGATTTAATAATTAAACACGTTTCAGATTCTGTAATGTCGGGTGTTTGATTATGAACTATTCGGAAGCTGAGTTCGACAAAGCATATGCGAGAATAATTCACAGAATTTGTAAGTCAAAATCACCTGATTTAGCCAAATACATATTGGAATCTTCAATTAAATTTGCTTATGCAAAATCAAGAGTTGAGAAATTAAATAAATAACAAAAGCAGAGAATATCTATGTTGATGTTCTCTGCTTTTTAGTATATTTTTTGGGACGGCGACACGCAGACAATAGATGATTTACCGTAATCGGAAATGTTACGCTCGGGCATTTATAGTTTTGCATTTGTAAAACTGTCTGCACGAACGGGGGACGGCGACACGCCGTTAATAAATGCCTTGTACGGTGACTTCGCCTGAATTGATAAGTTTGGTGGTTTTGTCAGGAAGCTCTGCAATAAGCTCGCCGTCAGGGTTTACTCCCACAGCTTTTGCGGTAACGGACTTTCCGTCTTTGGTGAATGTTATATCTCTGCCGACTGTTGCGCAAAGGCTTGTGTATTCCTTTAATGCGACAGGGGAAAGCTTTAAATCGTTTTTGATGAATTCCTCTTCAATGTGGTTAAGCACACAGGCAAAGAATTTGTTCTTGTCAAAATGACCGCCTGTTGCAAGATAAATTGAAGTTGCCTTTTCCTTTATGTCATCGGGGAAATCCTGAGTGTCGGCATTGATTCCGATGCCTGTAATTACATATTCGACTGCATCAAATTCGGCACTCATTTCGGTTAAAATACCGACAAGCTTTTTCTTTCCGATGATGATATCGTTCGGCCATTTTATACGGCAGTCAAGTCCCGTGAATTCTCTGATTGCCTTGCAGACTGCAAGACCTGCAAGAGGGGTGATTGACGATACCTCTGACGGGGCAATCTTTGGTCTTAACAAAAACGAAAAGGTGATGCTGTCATCCTTTTTTGCTTTCCAAACTCTGCCGAGTCTGCCCTTGCCCTGAGTTTGTTCTCTGGCAACGGCAACCGTGCCGTTTTCGCAACCGTCTGCACCCAGCTTTTTGAGGTAATCGTTTGTTGACCCCACCTCGTCAAGGACGATGAGGTTTTTGCCGATTACGGAGGTTTTCAGGTATTTTTCGATTGCAGGCTCGTTGAGGTGTGGCGGATAGGCAACAAGGCGGTATCCACGGTTTGTTACAGAGTCAATCTTGCAGCCCTGTTCCTTGAGACTTTTAATCGCTTTCCACACTGCCTGTCTTGACACACCAAGCTGTTCGGAAATTTCACTGCCCGAAACATAGCCGTCTGTTTTTGTTAAAAGTTCAATAATTTTCTTTTGCATAACATCACCGATTTTAAAATTTAATGTAAAAAATTACGGACGATTCTAAACAAAATCGCCCGTTTTTGAATGTTAATTATTTACTTTTGTTTGCCGCAACAATTTTCTTGACCGCAATGCTTACTGCCGAACCGACAACAAAGCAAGCAATGATTTCAAGAATGCAGTTGATTGAAAGAGCAGGGATAACCACGGCTGTGATTACATTAAGTCCCATAACTTCGATACTGCCGAAAAGGATTGCCATAAAGCCAAGAAAGAAGGCTGTGTTCATAACAGGGCAGAGTATAGTAGCAATAAGGTCGTTAAGATTAAACTTGCCTACAGTTTTACCTTCAAATACCTTGCCCAGACCTTTTGCGATAAGTCCTGTGAACCAACCCATAAGAGCTCGTGCAACAACACAAATTATAAAGGTGTAAAACCAGTTGATTGAAAGCATTGCCGTGCCGAATGCGTCCATACCAAAGCATTGTACAAAGCTTGTGATACCAAAGAGTGTGCCGAGAATCAATCCTGCTGTAGGACCGAGAACGGTTGCACCGATTGCAATCGGAATGCAAAGGAATGAAATGGAGAGCGCACCGATCTTCAGATATCCGAGCGGTGTGAGCGCCATTACAAGCGTCAATGCGATAAGCACTGCAAGAATAACCATTCTTTGCACCTTTGAAAAGTTTCCTGTCTTATTCATAAAAAATTCCTCCTGCTGTTTCCCTGCTCATTTTCCGCAGGTGAAACGCAAATAATATTTACAAGGGGAGAACCCCGTTGCATCAAATTAATAATTCAAAAACAAGTTGTATATTAAATTGTCTTTATTTTTTATTTCTCTCGTAAATAATTTTGAGTCCGTCAAGAATAATATTCTCATCAAAGATAATATCGTGACGGCAGTTTTTGATTGCAAGCGGAGCAAGACCGCCTGTTGCAATAACCTTGCATTCTGTCTTGCATTCCTCGTTAAACATATCAACCATTCCGTCAAGCATACAGGCTGTTCCGAACATAATTCCCGAACGAATGCAGTCGGATGTGTTTGACGAAATTACCTTCTTTGGAGCTTTCATATCAACCGATGAAAGCAATGCGCCGTGATTTGTGAGTGCGTCAAGCGAAATTCCCATACCGGGGGCGATTGCACCGCCGTGATACGCGTTGCTTGCGTCAACATAGACAATTGCGGTTGCAGTTCCCATAAAAATCATAATGAGAGGACCGCCGTATTTTTCACACGCTCCCACACAGCCGGCAACGATATCTGCACCCAAGGTTTCGGGATGTTCTATCTTGATGTCAAGACCTGTTTTGAGTCCCGGGCCGATGAGCAGACTTTTTCTGTCTGTAACGGTCATAATCGCACGTCTGAGATTATATGTAAATTTCGGAACAACAGAGCTTATAATAGCGCCGTCAATGTTTTTTGCGTCAATGTTGTAAATCTGCAAAAAAGTGTAAAGCTCAACGGCAAGCTCGTCGCTTGTTTTGTTTTCATCGGTTGAAAAACGGAGTTTGAATTTTAAATTATCTCCGTCAAAAATGCCGAGCTTGACATTGGTGTTTCCGACATCGGCCGCAAGCAGCATTGCTGTTCCCTCCAAACGGTTTTTATAAATATGCTTTTACAAAAGTTTAGATTTAATCATATTTTACTTTGCTTATTATATCATAAAAAATTATTTCTTCAAGGGCGAATTTAAGGAATTTATCCGATTTTTGGAAAATCCTAAAAAATTGTTGAAATTTGCGTTGGATTGTGTATAATTAAAATAGGTGTGTATAACACGGTCATGTATTACGCAAAATTCTGAAAGGAATGGTTTATTAAATGGACAGTTCAGAAATCAAGCAGCTCCGAATTCTTGCCGCAAGGTCAAGAATGGGCGCAATTCTCGGCACTTACCACGCCAAATCAGGTCATCCCGGCGGATCGCTTTCGGCAGCAGATATTTTCACATATCTCTACTTTAAGGAAATGAATGTTGATCCTAAAAATCCCGATATGCAGGACAGAGATCGTTTTGTTCTTTCAAAAGGTCACTGCTGTCCGGCTCTTTATGCAACACTTGCACTCAAGGGCTTTTTTGAATGGGACGAGCTTACAAAGCTCCGTCATGTAGGCGCTATGCTTCAGGGACATCCCGATATGAAGGGTACTCCCGGTATTGATATGAGTACAGGCTCACTCGGTCAGGGTATTTCGGCTGCCTGCGGTATGGCACTTGCGGCTAAGCTTGATAACAAGAGCTATCGCACATATACAGTTCTCGGTGACGGTGAAGTTGAAGAAGGTCAGGTTTGGGAGGCTGCAATGTTTGCCGCTCACAACAAGCTTGACAATCTCGTTGTAATTGTTGACCAGAACGGACTTCAGATTGACGGTACTGTTGAAGAGGTTGCAGGCATTGAGCCTCTTGATAAAAAGTTTGAAAGCTTTGGCTTTGAAGTAATCAAAATTGACGGTCACGACTTCAATCAGATTGAATCGGCTCTCGAAAAGGCTAAGACAGTAAAGGGCAAGCCTACTGCAATTCTTGCCAAGACAATCAAGGGCAAGGGCGTTTCATTTATGGAAAATCAGGTTGGCTGGCACGGCACTGCTCCCAACAAGGAACAGTATGAACAGGCTACTGCCGAGCTTCAGGCTGAAATTGACAGATTGGAGGGCAACTGCTGATGGCACAGGTAATTAAAAAGGCTACAAGAGAAAGCTTTGGCATGGCTCTTTGTGAGCTTGCAAAGACAAATAAGGACATTATTGTTTTTGATGCAGACCTCGCAGCTGCTACAAAGACAGGAATTTTTAAAAAAGAGTTTCCCGAAAGATTTTTTGACTGCGGTATTGCCGAGGGCAATATGGTAGGCGTTGCGGCAGGTATGGCAGCGGCAGGCAAAATTCCCGTTGCCGCATCATTTGCAATGTTTGCAACAGGCAGAGCATTTGAGCAGATTCGCAACTCGGTTGCTTACCCTCATCTTAATGTTAAAATTGCCGGCAGCCACGCAGGTATTTCAACAGGTGAAGACGGTGCTACTCATCAGTGTCTTGAAGATATCGGTATTATGCGTACAATTCCGGGTATGGTTGTCCTTAACCCTGCCGATCACTACGAAATGATGGCCGCTACAAAGGCTGCAATTGAGTACAACGGTCCTGTTTATATTCGTCTCGGCAGACTTGCTGTTGACAGTTTTAATGATCCTGATACCTATACATTTGAGCTCGGCAAGGGTATTACTCTCCATGAGGGCAACGATGTGGCTGTTATTGCAACAGGACTTGTTGTAAACGAGGCTTTAAAGGCTGTTAAGGAACTTGAGGCTGAGAACATCAACGCTCGCCTTATCAACATTCACACAATAAAGCCTATCGACAGAGATATCATCATTAAGGCTGCAAAGGAAACAGGCAGAATCATCACCGTTGAGGAACACAATGTTATCGGCGGTCTCGGTGACGCCGTTTGTGATGTTGTAAGTGCAGAGTGTCCTGTTAAGGTTACAAAGATCGGTGTGAACGATCGTTTCGGTTACAGCGGTCCGGCTCTTGAGCTTCTTGACAAGTTCGGTCTGACACAGCCTCACATTGCAAAGGTTATCAGAGATGTTGTTAAAGAGGATAAATAATTTCTGAATTAATTTAATAATTGCAAAATATTAACGGTCGGTTTGTTCAAGCCGACCGTTTTTTGTATGTACCATTCAAGAATAAAAAGCAAAGGGCGGATATCGCAAAAAACGGCAGCCGCCCTTTTTATATTAAAACATCCTCAGCAATAAGCCGAATGGGGCTTTAGTCAGCGTGCTTTATCAGCAGCCGCAGCCACAGCTGTTGTTGTCACAACCACAGCCGCCGTTGTTTCCGCCGCAACAGCAGAGAACGATGATAAGAAGAATAATCCATGAGCAGCAACCGTTGCCGTTACCAAAGTTACACATACGCTTACCTCCTTTCGTTTACACTACATATTATTGCAAAAGGAGAAATGTGTGACATCAAAAAATGACGGCTGCGAAAACATTCGTAACCGTCATCAACTGTAATGATTTAATTAAACATTGAATCTGAAAAGAACGACATCGCCGTCTTTCATAACATAGTCCTTGCCTTCACTGCGGACAAGACCTTTTTCTTTTGCGGCTGTCATACTTCCGCAGGCGATAAGGTCGTCATATGCGATAACCTCGGCTCTGATAAATCCACGCTCAAAATCCGAGTGAATTTTGCCTGCTGCCTGAGGTGCTTTTGTTCCTTTTTTGATTGTCCATGCACGAACCTCCTGTTTGCCGGCTGTAAGGTAGGAGATAAGTCCGAGAAGTGCATAGCATTCCTTGATAAGTCTGTCAAGACCGCTTTCCTCAAGTCCCATATCGGCAAGGAACATTTCCTTTTCTTCCTTGTCCATTTCAACGATTTCTTCCTCAATCTGAGCACAGATCGGAAGAACGCCGGCGTGTTCCTCGGCGGCAATCTTCTGAACAGCCTTGTAGCCCTCGTTTGAGTCGATGCCGTTTGAGAAATCCTCGTCACTCATATTTGCGGCATAGATAACAGGCTTGTTTGTGAGAAGCGCAACCTCTGAAAGAATTGCTTTTTCGTCATCGTCACATTCAACACTTCTTGCGGGTTTGCCCTCGTTGAGTGCGTCAAGAACTCTTTCAAAAAGGTCGATGTCTTTCTGATACTTTTTATCGCCCTTGAGCATTTTCTTTGTTTTGTCAATTCTGCGTTCGAGCATTTCAACATCGGAGAGAATAAGCTCAAGATTGATTGTTTCAATGTCACGGGCAGGGTTGATGTTGCCTTCAACATGGATAATGTCATCGTTTTCAAAGCAACGGACAACATGAACGATAGCGTCACATTCACGGATGTTTGAAAGGAACTTGTTGCCGAGTCCCTCGCCCTTTGACGCACCCTTTACAAGACCTGCAATATCTACAAATTCAATTGATGCAGGAGTATATTTGTCAGGATCATACATTTCCGCAAGTTTATCAAGTCTTTTGTCCGGAACTGCAACAACACCGATATTCGGTTCAATTGTGCAGAAAGGATAGTTTGCACTCTGAGCACCTGCATCTGTAATTGCGTTAAAAAGAGTACTTTTGCCGACATTTGGAAGTCCGACGATTCCGAGTTTCATTTATTTTCACCTCAAATAATATTCGGGCAATGCTTGCCTATTTTCACTGAATATTGTATTATTATGTCGTATGGATACTTACTCTGTCAATTCACAGACGAGTAATGCACACTTTGTTAAGTATATCACATAAAATTGCTTTAAACAATAAGAAAGGAAATTTTTATGAGCGAAATAAATACATATTCTGTAACAATTAAGGTGGAAGAAGAAAATCTTGCCGTTTCAATGGGCAGCGGCAGTCTTTGCGTGCTTGCAACTCCGTGCGTTGTGGCTCTTATGGAAAATGCCGCCGCAGCTCTTGCAGACAAGGTTCTTGACAACGATGAGCTTACAACAGTAGGTACAATGATTTCAATTGAGCACACAAGCCCCACTCCTCTCGGCGCTGAGGTTACGGCAACAGCCGTTCTCAAAAGCGTTGACGGCAGAATGTTTAATTTTGAAGTTTTTGCCGAAGATAAAAAGGGTGAAATTGCAAGAGGCACTCACACAAGAGTAAGCGTAAAATCAGAAAAATTTCAGATGAAGGCGGACAGCAAGTTTGATGAATAAGTACAAATATTATCTGTTTGACCTTGACGGCACAATCAGCGAGAGCGCATTGGGCATAAGAGAGTCACTTGAAAACGCAATTAAAAGTATGGGCAAGCCGTTGCCGAATCTTGACGATTACACATTGTACATCGGACCGCCGTTGCTTGATACATTCCGCAATATCTGCCGTTTCAATGAGGAAGAATCGGCAAGAGGCGTTGAGATTTATCTTGAATACTACAACACCAAGGGCAAGCTTGTGAACAAGCTTTATGACGGCATTGACAGGGTTCTTGCAGAGCTTAAAAACAGCGGTGCAAAGCTTGCCGTGTGTTCGTCAAAGTATGAAAAGTTTGCCGAAGAAATTACAGAACTTCTCGGTGTGCATGATATGTTTGACGCAATCTGCGGTTCAACACTTGACGGCAGCAGAAAAGATAAAAAAGACCTCATTCCGTATGCTGTTGAAAGACTTGGCGGCAGTCTTGAAAATGACAGAAAAGATACCGTTATGATTGGCGACACTTGGTTTGACACAAAGGGAGCAAGACTTTGCGGTGTTGATTTTGTCGGTGTTGAATACGGCTACGGCGACCTTGAAAGCATGAAAAAAGAGGGCGGCAGGGTGTTTGTGAAAACCACGGCTGAACTCTTGGATGTTCTTACAAAGTAAATAATTTGAAATCGGACAAACGGAATTATCCGAAGATTTTTCGCATACATTTTATCAGAGAATAAAATGTGCGGAGGATTTAAAATGTTCGTTTTCAATTTTAAAATCAAGACTAAAAAAACAGTAATTTTGGCGGCGGTGCTGTCCGTAACAGCGGCAATAATATGTACAGCCGTCACGGTTGCAATAAATTCACGGTTGCCCGATACAGCCGTAAGTGATAAAACAGGGGAGTATTCTCTTGTGCTTAATGACGGTGAGGAGAAAAAATTCCTTGAACAGTTCGGAGTTGAAACCGCCGACGCAAAGCCTGAGAAAAGGTCGGTTGTAATTCCGTCGGATTTTAATAAATATTATGAGGAATACAACGAACTTCAGAAGAAAATCGGACTTGACCTCGGAAAATTTAAAGGCAAAGAGGTTACGGAGATTACAGTTCCCCTGGAAAAGCCAAAGGATAACAATGCCGTTTTGCTTGTTTACAAAAACAGGGTAATCGGCGGACACATTACAAACGGAGAATACGGCAGTAAAAATCTGCCGCTTGTTGATTAAGATGGAAAGACTCGATAAAATTATTTCGTCACAAAGAGCCGACGGCAGAAAAGAGGTTCAAAAACTCATAAAAAGCGGTGCGGTTCTTGTGAACGGAAAAATCTGTAAAAAGCCTGATACTAAGGTTGACCCCGGCAAGGATGAAATTGTTGTGGACGGACAGGCTTTGAATTACAGCAAATACATATATATAATGATGAACAAGCCTGCGGGAGTTGTGTCGGCAACCGAGGACAGGCAGTTTAAGACTGTTATTGATATTATCCCCGAAGATATGAAACGAAAGGGACTTTTTCCCGTCGGCAGACTTGACCGTGATACGGAGGGACTGCTTCTTATTACAGATGACGGTGACTTTGCGCACAGCATAACCTCGCCTAAAAAGCATGTGGACAAGAAGTATGTTGCAAAGCTTGACGGAGAAATCACAGAAGATACCGTAAAGGCTTTTTCTGACGGAATTGAGTTCTCTGACGGTACGAAGTGTCGCAGTGCCGTGCTTGAATGTGACGAAAATGATAAAAAAACAGGAATTGTCACAATTTGTGAGGGTAAATATCATCAGGTTAAAAAAATGTTTTTGTGTTGTGGATTAAAAGTTGTGCATCTTCAACGAATTTCAATAGGCGGTTTGTATCTTGATAGCAATTTGCACATAGGCGAGTGCAAATTGTTAACGGATTTGGATAAAAAGTCGGTTTTTATCGGCAATATACACTAAAAAATGCATCTGAATTTTATCCTGTGTCGGTTTTAAATAAAATAATGCATATATCTTTGGTCAATTTCGGTATGGTCAAATTGTGCGAAAAGTGGTATATTATTGTATGTAATAAAGCTAAGGACTTTATCGTTATCGACTAATTGGAGGTTTATACACAATGGCAAATGTTTCATTAAGACATGTTTACAAGATTTATGACGGCGGTGTAACTGCTGTTACAGACTTCAACCTTGAAATTGCCGACAAAGAATTCATCATTCTCGTTGGTCCTTCAGGTTGCGGTAAATCAACAACTCTCAGAATGATTGCAGGTCTTGAGGATATTTCAAAGGGTGAGCTTTACATCGGTGATACACTCGCAAACGATGTTGCTCCTAAGGACAGAGATATCGCAATGGTATTCCAGAACTATGCTCTTTATCCTCATATGACTGTATATGATAATATGGCATTCGGTCTTAAACTCCGTAAGTTCTCTAAGGAAGAGATTAAGAGAAGAGTTGAAGAGGCTGCAAGAATCCTTGGTATCGAGCAGTATCTTGACAGAAAGCCAAAGGCTCTTTCAGGCGGTCAGAGACAGCGTGTTGCTCTCGGTCGTGCTATCGTTCGTAACCCGAAGGTATTCCTTCTTGACGAACCGCTTTCAAACCTTGATGCTAAGCTCCGTGCTCAGATGAGAACAGAGATTTCAAAAATTTATCAGCGTCTCGGCACAACATTTATCTATGTAACCCATGACCAGACAGAGGCTATGACAATGGGTACAAGAATTGTTGTTATGAAAGACGGTTTCATTCAGCAGGTTGATACTCCTCAGCATCTTTATGATATGCCTTGCAATATGTTCGTTGCCGGATTTATCGGTTCACCTCAGATGAACTTCATCAACGCTGTTCTCTCTAAGAACGGCGGCAAGTATACTCTTGATTTTGACAAGTATCACGTTCCTGTTCCGGAGTCAAAGGTCAATGCTGACCTCGACAACTATGTTGGCAAGGAAGTTGTTTTGGGCATCCGTCCTGAGCATGTTCACGATGAGCCTGAAGAAATTGCTAAGGCTGAGTGTCTTCTCAAAGCCAATGTTGATGTTACCGAGCTTATGGGCGCTGAAATTTATCTCTATGTAAATATCAACGGTACACCTATCACAGCTCGTGTTGAACCTACTTCAACAGCTAAGCCGGGCGACGAAATTGAGATTGCTTTCGACCTCAGCAAGATTCACATCTTTGATAAGGATACTGAGAAAACAATCACAAACTGATTATAATTTAATTTGGTTTTTACGGCGGAGCGTTATGCTCCGCCGTCTTTGCGTTTGCAGAAGGAAAACGATTGTTGCCGTAAGCACAATAACTTTCAAAACCCATTTGCATTTAAATTTTATAATTGATTAACCGTGATGAATAGACATTTTTCGTATTTTGTCACAAAATCAACACAATGTTGTGATATATTAAAAAACAAATAAGACTTTGTAACAATTGTTTAATTTTGCTTTCAAAACTGTAACTTGTTGCTGATTATGCAAATTCTCTAAAAAAATTCAAGAAAAATTGTAAATAGAGGTTGATTTTTTTCTCGTTTTTGTGTAATATGTATATGAGACAGATTGTATTTTATTGAACTCTTTTACAATCACAATATATAACTGCGGAGAAAACGAGGTAAAAATTTATGTCAAACAGATTATTTCAAGGTATTGTACACCAGATGAAAGACGCAATCGACAGAACGATTGGCGTAATTGACGAGACTTCGGTTGTTATTGCCTGCTCCGAGCTTGGAAAAATCGGCGAGGTAAACGAGAGCGTTAATTCCGAAACACTCAGCTCGACAGCACCGTTTGTTGTGAACGGCTATACATACAGATCTTTCGGCAGCAATGCAAAGTATGATTATGCAGTATTTGTTCAGGGTACCGATGAGTATGCTCAGAAATATGCTCAGCTTTTGTCGGTTTCTTTTGCAAGCATCAAGCAGTATTATGACGAAAAGTATGATCGTTCAAACTTTATTAAGAATGTTATTCTTGACAACATTCTTCCGGGTGACATTTACCTTAAAGCAAGAGAGCTTCACTTTAACAGCGAGGTTTCCCGTGTGTGTCTGCTTATTAAAATTGTTTCAAAAACAGATGTTTCCGCTTATGATATAGTTCAGAATCTTTTCCCGGACAAGTCAAAGGACTTTGTTATAAACATTAACGAGGTTGAAATTGCACTTGTTAAGGAAATTAAACCCGACACAGAGAGCCGTGACCTTGAAAAGCTTGCAAGCTCGATTTCAGACACACTTTCGAGCGAGTTCTACACACACTGTGTTGTCGGCATCGGCACAACGGTTACAGGCATCAAGGATCTTGCAAGAAGCTTTAAGGAGGCTCAGTCGGCTCTTGAGGTTGCAAAGGTATTTGACACAGACCGTACAATCGTAAGCTATGATAACCTCGGCATTGCCCGTCTTATCTATCAGCTTCCCACAACATTGTGTGAAATGTTCCTCAAAGAAGTTTTCAAGCGTGGTTCAATTGAGAGCCTTGATCAGGAAACTCTCTTTACAATCCAGCGTTTCTTTGAAAACAACCTCAATGTTTCCGAAACATCAAGAAAGCTCTTTGTACACAGAAACACTCTTGTGTACAGACTTGAAAAAATTAAAAAGCTCACAGGTCTTGACCTCCGTGAGTTTGAGGACGCAATCGTGTTCAAGGTTGCTCTTATGGTTAAGAAATACCTCAACGCAAGTCCTACAAAATACTGATTTGGTTAAAGTGTGCCCGAGCACAGTGTCTTGCTGTGCTTTGGGCGTTTTGACTTTTTTGTGAGTATTTGTACAATAACTACAAAACAAAGGTGACTTTATGATTGATTTTATAAATGTGTCTAAAACATACCCTAATGGCACTCATGCTCTCTACGGCATTACGCTGAGTATTGATAAGGGCGAGTTTGTATTTATTGTCGGTGCATCGGGCGCAGGCAAGAGTACATTTCTTAAACTCATTATGCATGAGGAGACTCCGACATCGGGCAAAATCGTTATCAACGACACTGATGTTACAAAGCTGAGAAGGAGCAAGGTTCCTTATATGCGCCGTCATATGGGCATTGTTTTTCAGGATTTCAGACTTATTGACAAGATGAATGTTTTCGACAATGTTGCGTTTGCGATGCGTGCTGTCGGAAAACCTTCGGCAGTAATTAAAAAGCGTGTTCCGTATGTGCTTGAGCTTGTCGGTCTTAAAGATAAGATGAAAAACAGACCGAGTGAACTCTCGGGCGGTGAGCAACAGCGTGTAAGCCTTGCAAGAGCCCTTGTGAATAACCCCGAGATTATTATTGCCGATGAGCCGACAGGTAATGTTGACCCCGAGATGTCACACGAAATCATTGAGCTTCTCAATGAAATTAACGCAACAGGCACAACCGTTATTGTTGTAACGCATGAACATGACCTTGTTCGTGAGTTTGACAGACGAGTTGTTGTTCTTGACCACGGAAAAATTAAGAGCGACACCAAGGATTTGTTTGTTAAAGATGACTATACTGACGATTACGGTGATGATAGCGGTGAAGAAGAAAACACACCGGATTATCCCGATAATGCAGTGGTTGTTCCGGAATAATGCGTTTGCGCAAATAGGATTTTGAAAGGATTTTTGATATGACCGGATTTGGTTATTTGGCAAAAGAAGGTTTCAAAAATGTGTGGAACAACCGTATTATGAGTATCGCTTCTGTCTGCGTACTTATAAGCTGTCTTGTTCTCACAGGTGCGGCGGCACTTTTTTCGATGAATGTTGACAATGTTGTTGAATCGGTCGGCAAGTCAAACGAAACCTCTGTATACATTAAAGACGGATATTCACAGCTTGAGGCTGTTTATGTAGGAAAAGAAATTGAAAAGCTTGACAATGTTGAGTCGGCAACCTTTCTTTCAAAGGAAGATGCGATAAAGCAGTATAAATCTACTCTCGGTGATGATCTTTTTGCCGAGATGCAGGGCAGAAACAAACTCCCCGATTCTTTCATTGTAGTTATGAAGGACTTGTCGAAGTATGACGATACTGTTGCTCAGATTAAAAAAATTGACGGTGTTGACAGCATAAGCAACCACCGTGAGCTTGCAAAGAAGCTTACGGACATCAGCAATCTTGTCAATATGATTTGTATTGCGGTTGTGTGTGCTTTGACAATCATTTCAATCTTTATCATTGCCAACACAATTCGTGCGACAATGTATTCACGAAGATTTGAAATCAGCATTATGAAATCGGTTGGTGCAACGAACTCGTTTGTACGATGGCCGTTTCTTATTGAAGGTATGATAATCGGACTTATTTCCGCAATTGTTTCAACAGGCGCAATTGCAATCCTCTATGAGACTGCACAGGCTCTTGTTTATCAGATTGTTCCGATTGATTTTATCCCGATTAACAATGTCATCTGGATTACAGGCGGCTTGTTTGCAATTGCAGGTATTGTTATCGGCTTCTTTGGCAGCTTTATTTCAATCAGAAAATACCTTAAAATGGAAGGTAACGAAATACTCGGTTGGTAATCCCGACAGAAATCTTAAAGGAGGAGATTACAATGAACAAATTAAAAAGAATTTTATGTGCAATGCTCTGCGTATGCATGATTTCAATTCCAATGGCAATACCGACTACTGTTTCTGCTGAGGACAGCATCTCAGACCTTGAACAACAGCTTCAGCAGCTTGAACAGGAAAATCAGAAGTATCAGAAGATTCTTGATGATACAAAGTCTGACATCGCAGAAAAGGAAGAATACAAGAGCGCCCTTGTAAGCAAGGTTCAGGTTCTTGATGAAAAAATTGCAGTAACTCGTGAGAAAATTTCAAGCCTTAACGATGATATTAAGGAAAAGCAGGACGCTTATGACAAGGGACTTTCGGAAGTTGAGGATCAGTTTGACGCACTTGCAAACAGACTCAGAATTCTCTATATGTCAGGCAATGCAACCGACCTTGAAATCATTTTCGGTGCAAAGGATTTTTCTGACCTTATTGATAAGATGGAGCTTGTAAAGAGCCTTGCAAACAGCGACAAGGAGCTTATCAGCGAAATCCAGACAAAGCTGGACGAGCTCAGCACCAAGAAGGAATCCCTTGAGGCGGACAAGAAAGACCTTGAAACTCAGCAGGCGTCATTGAAGTCGGATCAGGACGAGTTTAATAAACTCATTTCCGATAATGACGAGATTCTTAAAAATCTTTACGCATCAAATTCCGAGGCGCAGAATTCCTTGGAAAGTGCGGCTTTGCAGAGTGATGAGATTGAAGCTAAAATCAGCGAGTACTATGCTGCTCAGAAGGCGGCTGCGGAACGGGCTGCTCAGGCTTCACAGAGTTCAAGCTCAAGCAGTTCATCAAGCAGCTCTTCAAGCAGTTCATCAAGCGGCTCAAGCAGTTCGGGTTCATCAAGCTCAGGTTCATCATCTGTAATTGTTCCGTCGGGTTCGGGCTTTGCATGGCCGACGCCGGGCTTTACATATCTTTCCTCGGAGTGGTATGAGGACAGAGAGGTTTATAACCACGGCGGAATTGATATTGCCGGCGCAGGCATTATGGGAACTCCCGTTGTTGCGGCTGCCGACGGTACTGTTATCGCAAGCAACAGCAGTTGTACACACAACTGGGGCAAGAGCTACAGCTGTGGCTGTGGCGGCGGTTACGGTAACTATGTAATGATCAGTCACGCGGGCGGTAAGATGACAGTTTACGGTCACCTTACAAGTCTTACAGTAAGTACAGGTCAGACCGTTTCAAGAGGACAGGTTATCGGCTATGTCGGTTCAACAGGTAACTCAACAGGACCTCACCTCCACTACGAATGCCGTCTTAACGGTGTAAGATACAACCCGATGTCAGAATATTAATCTGTACATACACAATTTGATAATTAATTTAAAAGCCTTCGCATATACTTAAATAAGTAAATATGCGGAGGTTTTTGTTTTGATTACTTCATTGAATGTTGTGTTTCCCGAAAAGTGCGGGAAAATAAGGGGATTTTTTAACAGGCTGAGAGGGGACAAGGTGTGCGTTGAAATCAAGAGGGCAAGGGGCGTAAGCGTAAAACAGCTTACATACATCTGTCGCAGACAAAAGGTCAATCTCAATAAAATTGACAGGGCAATCGGCAATCAGCGCACAAGACTTTTGTGTTGCGAAGAAATGACTTTTCCGAACGACAGCGGTTACAAGCGTTTTTACTCGCCGCTTTTTTCGGCAAGACTTTGTACAAATATGGCGCTTTATGCCCTCAGCAAATTTGACGTTCCCGAAAGGCTGACGGTCGGAATTTATGATCCCGATGCTCAATGCACCGATCTTGTTTCATTTGTGTTGAAATATACGGGCAATGCCTGTATTATCACAGACAACGAAGATGTGTTCTATGATGAGCTGAATACCATTGCCGAAGAAACAGGTGCGTGTGCCGTTGTTACTCACCACCGTGAACAGCTTTCAAATTGTGACCTTGTCATTGCACCGTTTGAAATTGAAGAAAATCTGCCTGTAAGAAATGATGCGGTTATCCTCACAAACGGCAGACCTAAGGAAAATATAAAGGGCTTTGTGTATTTTCGCTATTGCTTTAAAATGCCGAACGGATTCGCACTTTTGCGGCCTGAGGGATTGTCGGAGGAATACTTCTGCTCAGCACTCTACACACTCGGTTCACAGTACGAACTCGGTTCAATTGTTCCCGATTTGTGCCGTAATGATACAGAGGCGCAGACAGTGAAATCTCTTTGTAGTTATCTTGCCCGTTTTGCTTGACAATCGGTGTGAAAAAAATTATAATAAATCTATATGCAGTTTTTTGCTGATATGAAAGAATTTTATACCGTATGCACGCTTGTGCAGGTGCGGTATTAACTGAAAGGAACGATATAAAATGGCAGCTAAACCAACAATGCTTACTGCGGAAGGTCTTAAAAATCTTGAAGAGGAACTTGCAGAATTACAAAATGTCAAGCGTAAAGAAATTGCAGAGAAAATCAAGGTAGCCCGTTCCTACGGCGACTTGTCCGAGAACAGTGAATATGATGATGCAAAGAACGAGCAGGCTATTATGGAGGCAAGAATCGCTACTATCGAGTCTATCCTCAAAACTGCTCAGATTATTGATGAGTCCGAAACCTCTAACGATAAGGTACATCTCACTTCTGTTGTTACAATCGAAATGGTTGGCACAGACAGACAGATGACATACAAAATCGTTGGTTCGGGTTCTAACGAAACAAATCCCGCACAGGGCAAAATTTCTGACGAATCACCTGTGGGTAAGGCTCTCATGGACAGATGTGTCGGTGATGTTGTTGAGGTTGAAACTCCCGGCGGCGTAAAGGCATTTAAGATTCTTGAAATCTCAAAGTAATTTGTTTATCTATTGAATTTTTGCTGACGGATTCTGCTTTTGCAATCCGTCAGATTTATTGATGTTGAAAAGAGAGGAATGATTGGAAATGAGTCAGAAGCCACAGCAGACCGGCACAAGCGATGTTATCAAGGTCAGATACGAAAAGCTTGACGCCCTCAAAAAAGCAGGCAGAGATCCGTTTGTAATTACAACAAGTGCCCGTGATGTTCTCACGGAAACAATTAAAAACAATTTTGAAGAGTACGAAAACAAAGATGTATGCGTTGCAGGCCGTTTGCTTTCAAAAAGAGGCAAGGGCAAGGTTTCGTTTATGGACCTTTGGGATCGTTCAGGCAAAATCCAGATTTTTGCAAAATTTGACGATCTCGGTGAAGAAGAATACGGTTTCCTTAAAAAGTGGGATATCGGTGATATCGTTGAAGTAAAGGGCTTTGTTTTCAAAACGCAAATGGGCGAAATTTCTGTTCATGCAAAAGAGGTTAAGCTCCTTTCCAAATCACTCAAACCCCTCCCCGAAAAGTATCACGGTCTTACAAATACAGACCTTCGTTACCGTCAGCGTTATGTTGACCTTATTATGAATCCCGAGGTAAAGGATACCTTTGTAAAGCGTTCAAAAATTATCGGCAGTATCCGCCGTTACCTTGACAATCAGGGCTTTATGGAGGTTGAAACTCCTATGCTCGTTGCCAATGCCGGCGGTGCGTCGGCTCGTCCGTTCCTTACTCACTTCAACGCTCTTGACGAGGATTTAAAGCTCAGAATTTCTCTTGAACTTTACCTCAAAAGGCTTATCGTAGGCGGACTTGAAAAGGTTTACGAAATCGGCAGAGTATTCCGTAACGAGGGTGTTGACACCCGTCACAACCCAGAGTTTACTCTTATGGAGCTTTATCAGGCATATACCGACTACAACGGTATGATGGATCTTACCGAAAATCTCTATCGCCATGTTGCACAGGAGGTTCTCGGCACAACAACAATCACATACAACGGCATTGAAATGGATCTTGGCAAGCCGTTTGAAAGAATTACAATGCTTGACGCTGTTAAAAAGTATTCAGGCGTTGATTTCAACGAAATTCATTCTGATGAAGAGGCTAAGGCAATTGCTAAGGAAAAGGGTGTTGAGTTTGAAGAACGCCACAAGAAGGGCGACATCCTCAACCTTTTCTTTGAAGAATTTGCAGAAGAGCATATGATTCAGCCTACTTTCGTTATGGATCATCCGATTGAGATTTCTCCGCTTACAAAGAAGAAACCCGAAAATCCCGATTATGTTGAGAGATTTGAGTTCTTTATGAACGGCTGGGAAATGGCTAATGCATATTCAGAGCTTAACGATCCGATTGACCAGAGAGAGCGTTTTAAGGCTCAGGAGGCACTTCTCGCACAGGGCGATGATGAGGCTAACACAACCGATGAGGATTTCCTCAACGCACTTGAAATCGGTATGCCTCCGACAGGCGGTATCGGCTTTGGTATCGACAGAATGTGTATGCTCCTCACAGATTCAGCCGCAATCCGTGATGTTCTCCTCTTCCCGACAATGAAGAGCTTGGATTCCGACAAGAAGCCGTCAGGCATTCCGAAAACAAAGGATGCTGTTGTTGAAGAAAAGATTGACTTCTCAAAGGTAAAAGTTGAGCCTTTGTTTGAAGAATATGTTGATTTTGAAACATTCTCAAAGTCAGATTTCCGTGCAGTAAAGGTCAAGGCTTGCGAGGCTGTTAAGAAGTCGAAGAAGCTTTTACAGTTCACTCTTGATGACGGCACAGGCACAGACCGTACAATTTTAAGCGGTATCCACGCTTATTATGAGCCGGAAGAACTGGTTGGAAAGACTCTTATTGCTATCACAAATCTTCCACCGAGAGCAATGATGGGCATTGACTCCTGCGGTATGCTCCTCAGTGCAGTTCACGAAGAAGAAGGCGAAGAAAAGCTTCACCTCCTCATGGTAGATAACCATATCCCCGCAGGTGCAAAGCTCTATTAAGAAGTACCGTTTTACCCTACAAAACGGGATGTACTTCATTTGTGAAAAAGCTCTGAAAATACACAAATACACCAAATTTACACCAAATGGTGCTTGAAACGGTGCAGAGCCTTAAAAATCGCATAATTTTCAAGATATATGGGCAGTTCCAATCGGGATTGCCCATTTTCAGAAAGAAAAAGACAAATCGGAATTTGAGAAGGTAAGTGAATGGGATACCATGGAGGAATATGATAATGTCGAAAGATGAGTATTTGATAACCGATACGCCCCTCAAAGCGTTGACGGTTTTTGCAATGCCAATGATTTTTGGAAGTTTTTTTCAGCAAATATACAATATGGCCGACTCTATTATTGTCGGCCA